>BNJT01002390.1_pt1 | contig 198847 bp, 229 predicted proteins | sample 8540491 | NCBI WGS metagenome assembly BNJT01 (sample SAMD00202455, study PRJDB9452) | human saliva metagenome | host: Homo sapiens | reverse complement strand
GCCGACGCCTTCCGGCGGACGCGTCGGAGGCGGCTCCTCATTGGGTGATGACGGTGTAAGTGTCCATATCTGCAGCAAAGGCTGCGAACGGCCTCGTTCCTTCGCAAGAAAAACCGCATGATTCCGGGGTTCCTGCTGGTGAGGTGAGCGGCGTTGAGTCCCCTTTGCTGCAGATGTGGACACTCGGCGCCTGTGGGCGGCATTCCGCTCCTCTTCACCTGTGCCTTACGCCCCGCTGCAGGTGGCCGTTTCGGGTAGATCGGCATCTATTGGGTGATGGTGAGTCGCACTGCACGAGTGCTGAACTGCGGTGTCCATGCAACGGACATGACCGGCTCTGTGGCCAGCGTCAGGAGTCAGGTTGGGCACCCCCCATCATCACTGTGTAGATCGTGCTGCGCCCGCACCGGATACTCCAGAACCCTAGAGATCAAAACAACTATCCTCTGACTTTGTCGCCCCATGATGTCAATGACGGGCGGTCGATTCGCTATCATTTAACCTACAGCAGAATGGTGGCCTAGAATCGTTGGGGATCCTTGTGATACGTGAGATCGACATTAGCTCGTGTCTTTCCTTCGTTACTCAGGGGTGTCGGGGCCGTAAATCTTTTCGTAGGAAGCATCCAATGCTACGCTTCTGGTCTCGGATGGGGAGTGAATTCTGATGCTGACAAAAGTGCCCAGCGAGTAGAGACGCAATGAGGCATATGAGGGCAGTGTCCAGTCGCTGTAGATCCCAGACATTCCTTCGATGTTATTTCTAGTTCCGTAGATCTGTGAGAGTGTATTTCGATAGCACTCATAGATGCGGTGGGTGACGGTCGACGATTTAGAAATAAGAGCTATGTGGCATCGTGTGGTGAGTCCGAGTCTAATTCCGGTTACAACATTTCTATTGTCGATATCTAGGCTGATCGTGCCGGACCTCTCCCCAATGCTTACCGGAGTGCTAAAGAAGCGGGGGTCGTCTGGTGCGTTGGACCATCCAAGCTGGTCGCAGAGCTTGAGGGCCTCATCGATGGTGATGGGCCAGGCATGTTCAATCCAAGTCCGAGCGATGGTGGCCGCCTGGTCTGGCGTGTATGCGTAGAATGGGACTCCGATATTCCGGCTATAATCTAAAATGTTCGTCGGTGTTCTCATTGGTTTTCCATTCGATTAGAGTGCGTCAATGTTTGTTGGAGGTGCTGTATTATCTCTGTTGTTAAGGTGAAAGGCTCGGCGACAACCTGGGTGAGATCTGGTGACACAGTTTTTATCACCATAATGGTTAACCTGATTTGTTTGCGCTTTACTTTGTCCCATATATCGGAGTGGTCATGGAAGTACTGTGCGAAGCGGGGGTCGCTCAACATGTGATCACGGGTGTACGCCGGAGTTCCTTGTGGGGCGTTGCCTTCGTAAATAGTCGGATGAGGCGTCCTGTCGAGTTCTGTGTCGACGCCTTGGTATTTAGGTATCACAATTTCGTCACCATTGGCGCTGATGGCCATTCCGTCAGCCCAGCCGTCGGGAGTAAGGATACTGATGGTTGAAATATTTTCTGAAAGGAATTCGTCGGGTATGCGGTATCCCTGAGCCTGAAGATATGCTTCTCCTCCGAACTTGCCGATGCGAGTATCGATTTCATGGCAGTCGTTTCTAATGTCACGGAGTCGCGTCGCCGACTCTCTGATGGACTCCGTGTCGAGCGGATCGTGTCCTTGCTGTCGTAACTTGTCGATTGCTTCTTCGTACTCGCTCGAGTAAATGAGATTCATGATGTGTTCATCATCATTGATTGAGTGGATTTGATTCATAGCATTCTCTCAGAATTGTTGTGGATCTGAAACTCATTTGTGGGATGAGATAAACTTCATTCGGTTTAGTTAGGCGACAGAAATTTGTGTGCCTGTGCGTAGTCCGGTTCCGCTAACAGGGCCGTGGTCATTATCGCTGCTGATTCGGGAATAGTATTCTGCCGGAACGTTGGTGACCTGCTCTTTGTAATACAGGTTACGTGTGAGTGTGGCTTCTAGATCGTTATTGGTCTCGTGGGCGTCAATATTCTTGTGCATGAGGGTGTCGGGAGCACTGTTTGGTGATGAGTTAAATTTCATAGTTCAAGCGCCCATTGTTGGTCGTCGGGTGTGAGGTGTGGTCGATTGAGGGTAGGGCTAATGAGGCATGCTGAGGAAGTGTTCAACTGCAACACTGACCGGCTTCATTGTCGAAGATGCCGGGCTTCCCATGTAGGTTGCGATGGTGTTCAGATAGTTACCGTAAAGTTTATGGACGATAGGGGTTGTGATCGATAATAGTTCTTCGGAAAGGCGGGAGTGAGTTCGATGTCGACGCCAGCTTGCTGGCTGTAGTTCAGAATACTTGGCAGGGGTGTTCATGATTCTCCTGCCATGTGGGCGGGCGCTCTGGGGAAGGTTGTTACATCTCTCCGCCTTCATCGAAGTAGCGCTGCTCCGCCTCGGTCAGGTCTGTCATAGCGGGAGACTCGATAGATGCGTACAGAAGACCGCTGGTGGCGGCGATGACCACACTTGCTCGTGAGGGTAGGAGCCACTGCGTTGACGCGACCTCTGGGTCGGGTTCGGAGTCCCCTGCTCCGTACAGTGCGTTGAGTGTTTCGACGTAGGAGGCATAGATACTCTGGGTCATGGCCTGTATTTCGGGTGGAGTCTCCTCGGGAAGTCGGGTACTCATGCTGAAGTTAATTTTGGATGCTAGGGTGCTATTGGTGATATCGAGACCGATGAAGCCATCCTCTTCACCGTTGCTGACTGGGGTCGTGAAGAATCGACCGTTGTCAGGGGCTGGTTTCCATCCGAATTGGTCTCGCAGGGCGAAGGCCTCGTTGAGGTGCATGGGCCACCTGTGCTCGGCGATGGCTCGGATGATCGCCACCCCCTGCTCCACTGGATAGATTCGAAATTGTGAATATTTGGATTGTTTAGTGTGCATGTCTCCTCCTCTACGGGATCTTGTCGATAGCTTGCTGAAGTGCTTGCGTGACCTCTGGGGTCAGTGAGAAGGGTCGATCTTCAACAACGATTCTATCAGGCGCTTTTGTGTAGATCGTCTTGGCGTTCAATCTTATCTTGCCGCTCTTGACTCCATCCCATACGTCGGGGTGATCGTGGAAGTACTGGGCGAAACGGGGGTCGCTCAACATGTGATCCCGGGCGTACGCCGGGGTTCCCTGGAGAGCCTTCCCCTTCAAAGCGAGTCTCGACAGGATTTCGGCTCAGCTGCGCTGAGACGCCCTTGTACTCGGAGACGACCATCTCATCGCCGCTCGGCGATATAGCCATGCCATCCACCCAGCCGCCTGGTGCTGTACCGTTGTTCACGGCGACATTGTCTGCGCGGAACTCCTCTGGAATATGGTAGCCCTGCTCAGTCAGATATTTCTCGCCCCCAGCCTCCCCGATTTTCGCTCCGGCATCGGTCAACTGCTTGTGAGTCTTTGAGGCCTCGTCGACTAGGGTGTCGAGTTGCTCAATTTCGCGAGCACTATATCCTTCTCTTCTCAATTTTGGAATGGTTTTCTTCCTGAATTGTCGGCGGGCGAAGTCTGTGTTTGGATATTTCTTTGGAATGGCGTCTTTTAGTCGTTTTCTTGAGGCGCGCTTGGCCTGCAGTACTGGCTCCCTTTGGCGGAAGAGCTCTGGAATGTCTTTGGCGTACCGGCCTGCGGCGGTCGCTTCCTCGGCGGCGTAGCCGGCGCCGCGGAGGGCTTTGCCTCCGGGGACGATCATCGCTGCGGACAGGGCGACCTCGAGGTCGTTATGTGTGTCTAGGTAGTGACCGGTGGTGCCCTGTGGGTCCCGCATGAACTGAGCAGCGGGGCGGGCGGCGTCCAGGGCAGAGGCGATCCCGAGTCCCACGCTGAAGGCCAGACCAAGGCTACCCCCGGACAGGAAGACGGCGATGGCGCCGATGAGGACCAGGGCGGCCTTCTCGATGGGGCTCATGGACTCCCAGACCTGTCCGAGCATATCCAGGATGCCGGCGAACCAGAAGGTGGGCGGCCCGTTCAGACGCTGATTGAGCTCGCTCACCAGAGGTGGCACGACGGTGTAGATGATCCAGGCTCCGGTCAGGGCCGCCGTCGCGGCCAGGGCCGAGGTGGCCCAGCGGTGGGGACCGGCGTCGAGCTGTCGGCGCGCAGCCAGGTCACGGGCGATGCGGTGCTCAGCCCATGCCTGCAGGAACAGGCGGGGGCGGCGGGTGGTGGACGCCTGAGTCAGGGCGAGCCTGAGCCTGTGGGCCCTGGCCCTGGCGGCGGCTGCCGCCTCGACGACGTCGGCGCCCCACCTGCCCACAACGCCACCAGGCAGGCCCTGGGGCGCGCCCGGCCCGCCACCCGGCCCGGCGAGCGTGCGCGCGTAGCCGCCCAGGCGCATCACCCGGGCATCCACAAGGAGCGCGACGACGAGCATCACCAGGAGCAGCCAGCCCCGGCCCTGACCAGAACCAGCCATGCTGCTCGTGGTCCCGATGATCGGCCAGGGAGGCTCACCCTGGTAGCGCCCCAAGCCTTAATGACAGGCTCGTCCGAGGTCCAGCTGATGTTGAAGGATCTGGAGTTTGTCGCCATGTGGTCGACGATCGCCACCCACAGCACGCCCAGCGGCAGGGCCCAGGGCTGCGCAGCGCAGGGCGACCCCGAAGGCGGGTGATGGTGCCTGGCGCGCCACCACAGGTGGCGAGCCAAGCCGATGCTCACGGCCACCAGGCCGGTGACAATGGCGTGCCCCGCATAGGTCACTGGGCCGGGGAACGCGTCGGAGAACGGCCAAAGGCTGAAGGTATGAGCGTGTATACACTCGATGATTCCCTCTGGGTCCTCGGGACATACCGCCTTGGACAGCTGCAACCCCGGGGTGTTTCCCAGGACGTACGTCAGGCGCCGGGCGACCTCCTCGACCGCCATGAAGCCCGCCCCGCAGGCGACCCCCAGGACGAGCCAGTCCTGAATGAGCAGCCGGCGCACCCGCCCCGGGGCGATGACCGCCACCAGACAGATGGGGGCGAGCTTGGCCAGCTCCTCGATGACGCCGGCGATCACGACCTGCGAGGCCGCATGGTCCACCGGTACTCCCGCTGCGGCGGCGACCTGGAAGGAGAGCCACCCAATGACCCCGGCCCAGGGCATGGATAGGGCGAAGATGCCCGAGGTCATGCCCCAGGAGACGGTCTTGCCCCGCGCCAGCCAGAAGCAGACCGCCACGATCCAGAAGCAGCCGATCCAGGCACCCAGCACCGTCCGGGCCGCTGGAGATACGGCCAGCGTCGCCGCCACGATCATCAGGCTCACCCAGGTCAGCACCATCCGGACCCGCATCAGGATGCGGAAGGCCCGGAACTGCAGAAGGAAGCCGCCCAGGTGCTCCCACCACTCCAGGCGCACCGGCGCCCCGTCCAGGTTCAACGAGGACGCGGCCGGACGATCAGCGGAAGAAGGCGCTGAAGCAGCCGGAGGCGCCTGGGCCGCGGCGACCGGCGTGGCAACCGGAGTGGGCCTCGCGGGCCCCATCCCCGTCGTCGGCTGTTCAGGTCTCGTCGCCGTCACTGGGGCGGGCATCAGCCCGTACTGCCCCTGACGACACCGGGGCCGCCGCAGGGGCGGGAGGTACGGCGTCGGCCGGGACTCCTCCCGACGGCGCCACCCGACCGTAGCCGGGCGCCGCCGTCGGCCCGAACGGGTGGCCCTGTATAGGTGCCGCCGGAGCTCGGCATGATCCCGCACGACGCACCCGACGCATGGCCATGGCCACCAGGACCCTGCTCCCCAGGCGCTGGGGCGGCGGACCGGCCGGCCTCCTCGGCGGGGACGATCCCGCTGGGCGGCACCGACTCTGTGTGTCGTCCCTGTCGTGGCCACTCCGGAGCTGCATGCTGTCCCCGGGGCCATCGCTCCCTGCTCTGGCCCCCTGGCGCGCGAGCCCGGCACGTATCCCCTGGCCGTTATCGTTCAATGCCCACCCCTCTCACGCGCCGGTCAGTGGTGTGACCAGTTTGTTACCCAACCGGTTGGAAGAGGGGCGGTTTTTCCCGCAATCCTGTTTCCTTCGCCGTCGTCAGAGGTAGCGCCCACCACAGGGAATCGTTGACGCCCCTAGGGCTACCCTTCTCAGACGGGGCGTTCGTCGCCTGGGCGGCACCGTCCGGCACCACCCCTGACACTCGTCAACCCGCCCCACGTCTTCACCACTTCAGGACATGACTCGCACGACCTCACTGCGCCGCCCCGGTGGTGGCCTCTTCGCCTCCTTGAGATTCCACAACTACCGGATCTGGTTCCTGTCCGCCCTCGTGGCCAACACTGGAACCTGGATGCAGCGCGTGGCTCAGGACTGGCTGGTGCTGCGCGTCCTCACCGACGACTCCGCCTCCGCCACCGGTCTGACCACGGCCTGCAGTTCCTCCCCATGCTGCTGCTGTCCGCGCACGCCGGCCTCGTCGCCGACCGGGTCGACCAGCGCAAGTTCCTCATCCTCACCCAGAGCGCCATGGGGCTGGTCTCCGCCGTCCTCGCCGTCGACGTCCTGGCTGGCACCGCCCGCCTGTGGCACGTCTACCTGGCCGCCTTCCTCACGGGTGTCGCCGCCGCCTACGACGCCCCCGCCCGCCAGACCTTCGTGGCCCGGATGGTGCCCGCCGAGCACCCTGTCCAACGCGGTGGGCCTCAACTCCGCCTCCTTCAACGCCGCCCGCCTCCTGGGGCCGGCCCTCGCCGGCGTCGTCATCACCTGGGTCGGCGCGGGCTGGGTCTTCGCCGTCAACGCCGCCACCTTCGTCTTCCCTGCCGCGGCGCTGGCCGCCATGCGCGTGAGCGAGCTCGTGGACATGCCCCGCGCCCGCCGCGGCGCCGGGCCAGCTCCGCGAGGGCCTGGCCTACCTGCGCGGCCGTACGGACCTCGTCGTCATCATCGCGGTGGTCGCCGTCGTCTCCATGCTCACCCTCAACTTCCAGGTCACCATGGCCGCGATGGTGCGCATCGTCTTCCACCTGGAGTCCGACGCCTACGGCACCGTCTCCTCAGTCTTCGCCGTCGGCTCCCTCCGGGGCCCCTGTGGGCGGCCAGGCGCCGCAACCCCCGCCCCCGAACCGTCGTGGTGGCGGCCCTCGCCCTGGGAGTGTTCACCCTCCCTGCTGGCCGTCATGCCCACCTACCCGACCTTCATGGTCGCGACCATCCCGGTGGGCCTGTGCGTGCTCACCCTCCTGACCAGCGCCAACCAGACCGTTCAGATGACCACCGAGCCGTCCATGCGTGGGCGGGTCCTCAGCATCTACATGATGTTCTTCCTGGGGTCGACGCCGGTCGGCGCCCCGCTCATCGGCTGGGTGGCCGACGCCTGGGGGCCGCGTATCGCGATCGCGGTCGGCGGCCTGAGCGCTGTCCTCACTGCGCTGGTGGCCGCCGCCTGGAGCTACAGGCACTGGAACCTGTCCCTGCACTACTCCTCCACCCGCCCCCTACCTCAGGGCTGCGCCGAAGCCGCCGCAGACCCGGCAACCGGGGACCCGTGGCGACGGCTGACGCTGACTGACGCTGACTGACGCTGACTGATGTCGACTAGCACCGACCGACGCCGGCTCATGTCACTCAACTACCGCTTGACCGGGCCGCACATGCCGCCGAGCGAGTAATACGTACGCTACCCGTGGCGCATCTCCGAGACACTGGGGAGGACTCCCCAGCCGAGGATCGGCGCGCTTTCAGGTGGTGCTGGCCCACATCACAGGATGCCGCCTATCCTGTCAAGGAACGCGGTTCGGTGAGCGAGCCCTTCCGAAGGCATCGAACAGCCGCGGTAACCCACCTCAAGCAGGAGCCCACCCCCATGACCGAGCTGATCGACACCACCGAGATGTACCTCAAGACCGTCTATGAGCTTGAGGAGGACGGCGTTCCGCCGCTGCGCGCCCGCATCGTCGAGCGTCTCGACCACTCGGGCCCCACGGTCTCCCAGACGGTGGCGCGCATGGAGCGTGACGGCCTCATCAAGGTCGCCGATGACCGCTCCCTCGAGCTCACTGATGAGGGACGCAGACGCGCCACCGACGTGATCCGCAAGCACCGGCTCGCTGAAAGGCTGCTGCTGGACGTCATCGGCATCGAGCGCCGATCTGTCCACGAGGAGGCCTGCCGCTGGGAGCACGTCATGAGCGAGCAGGTCGAGGAGCGCCTCGCCGTCATCCTCGACGACGTCTCCACCGACCCCTTCGGCAACCCTGTCCCGCCGCGGACGGCGGAGCACCCGCGACCCTCTGCCGATGAGGTCAGCGCGGACCGCTTCGCCGGCCGTGAGACCGTCACGGCTGTCATCAGCCGCATCGGGGAGCCGATCCAGGCCGATGCGGAGATCATCGCCGGCCTCGAGGACGCGGGAGATCGTCGCCGGAGCCGAGGTGGAGCTGCGTGTCAGCGCCGGCGGGTGCGGCTCGTCGGGTCCTCCGGTGACCCCTGTTGTCCTGGGCGACGACGTCGCCCGACACCTCTTCGTCCGGCGCTGAGCGACGGCGCTCAGCCTCCCTGCCAGAACTCTCAAGAAAACCTGAAAATACTCTGTGCAGGCAGGGGATTGGGGTGGTGATCCTCGTCTCAGAATGTGAGACGTGAGGTGCTGCCTCGCAGTCCGGGCGATGGTCGTGCAGTCGTCCTCCCTGAGATGTCTCACAGGTGTCGAGACGGAGGGCCCGTGTTGGGGCCCTGTCGAGGTGTGTGATTTTTCCGCAGAATGCTGAGCATTTTCGGTTTCAGTTGCGGGGGCTCAGATGGGCCGACGTCCCTGGAGCAATATGGAGAAAAGCGAGAAGCGCTCCAAAGTGCTTCGGCTCACAACAGTGTGCGACACCTGGCCGTGACGAAGTGAGGGTCTGTCATGTAGCGTTCAGGTCGTTGCCGCAGACAACCGTCTCGGTGACGTCTCGGATCGGGTCTTAGTCCTGCCACTCGATCTGAGGCACGTGGAACCAACAACTCAAGTGGCAGGAACGGGGGAACCAACTACCGGCCGCTGAGGCGAACAGCCGAGGCGGCCTTGGGGTGAAGCCCGCGTCTGCGGGCCGGACGTCTCCAGTCCGAACCCGACAGCTCACCTCGTCGGCTCAACAGGAGAAAGCATTCATGTCCTCACGCACCACCGCACGTCACCGCAAAGCCACCCGCGCCCTTACCCCACTGGATGACTTTTGCTCCCACCGCGCGCCGCGGTCTGGCTGTTGCCGCTTCGTCCGGCCTCGCCCTGACCATGATCGCTTCGGGGAGCCAACGCCGCCGGTCACAGCGAGGTCACCTCCTCCGGCACCATTGAGGCTTCCGGTGTGACCCCCGGAGTGGGCATCCTCGCCGCCAACGCCCGCGAGGCCCTGGCCGCCCGCCAGCAGATCACCATCGCCCAGGCCAACTGGGTCACCGAGGCCGCCCCTGCAGGTGGAGGCTGTCGCCCCCGCCGCTCCTGCCGCCCCGGAGACGCCCTGCCGCTCCCGAGGCCCCCTGCTGAGCAGGCCGCTCCGGCCGAGCAGCAGGCCCCCGAGGCTGCCGCCCCGGCCGCTGCCGACCAGGGTGCTGACACCGCTGCCGCCGACGCGCAGGCCGCTCAGACCACCCAGGCCTCCGCGCCCGCCAGCACCTCCAACTCCTCTGTCGTGGCCATCGCCATGCAGTACGTGGGCCCCCTACGTGTGGGGCGCCTCCGGCCCGAGCGCCTTCGACTGCTCCGGCTTCACCTCCCTACGTGTACGCCCAGGTCGGCATCAACCCTGCCCCGCACCTCCGGCGAGCAGGCCGTGGCCGGCACCCAGGTGTCCGCCGCTGAGGCCCAGCCCGGCGACCTCGTCACCTGGCCCGGTCACGTCGGCATCTACGCCGGTGACGGCAAGGTCATCGACGCCGGTGACGAGTCCACCGGTGTGGTCTACCGTGACATCTGGGGCTCCCTCGAGCTTCGTCCGCGTCGGCTGATCCCAGACGCTGAAGTCCTGACCGTGAGGGGTGGGCGCCATGAGGCGCCCACCCTCACGGCGTGTCAGGAGGAGGGTGGAGTTGGTCGTCGGGGCGTGTCATGGGAGCAAAACGAGGACAACCTCGTCATGTGGTGGTCCCCACACCCTTTTCGGGGCAGAATGTTCCTTGGGTCGTAGACCGTGATCTCGAGAAAGGGCAGATCCCATGACTGATGACAACGTCGTCCCTCGTCGGAGTCGATGGTTCACCCGAGTCCCTGGCGGCAGTGGACTGGGCTGTGGCGCGCGCTGAGTGCCAGGGCTGGCGCGTCCACATCCTGTGCGCCTACTCCCCTGCCCTCCTTCACCACCGCCTCCCTTGACGGCGGCTACGCGGCGCTTGACGACTCGGCCATCAGGTCCGGGGCCCAGGCCGTCATCGACGAGGCCGTTGAGCGCGTCAAGAAGTCCGGCGTCACCGTCACCTCCTCCCTGGAGACCGGGGACCCGGCCGGGGTCCTCGTCGACCTCTCCGAGGAGGCGACGCTGGCCGTCGTCGGCACTCGGGGAGGCGGCGGCTTCGCCGACCGGCTCCCTGGGCACCGTCTCCTCCGCCCTGCCCGCGCACAGCCACCGCCCGGCCGTCGTCGTACCCCAGCACCATGAGGGCGCCGACTACACGCCGGTACGCCGCATCGTCGTCGGCGTCGACGGATCCTCCTCGGCCCGCAGGGCCCCTCAGCGGGCCGTGGCCGAGGCGGAGGCGTGGGGCGCCGAGCTCACCGCCATCGCCGCCGTGCCGATGGCCTCCGGGGCCGGGGCGCTCGCCTGGCTGCCGGCCGCCGTCGACCGCGAGCAGGTCCTGGTCGACGTCCGCTCCGGGCTGGACCGCGCCATCAACGAGGCCCTCGAGGGCCACGAGGGCGTCACAGTGCGCCGTCACGCCCTGGACGGCAACCCGGCCGAGCTCCTGGCCGAGTTCTCCACCGCCGTGGACCCTCATCGTCGTCGGCCTCGCGTGGACGCGGGGGCTTCTCCGGACTGCTGCTGGGCTCCACCAGCCAGGCCGTCCTGTCTCACGCCTCGTGCCCCGTGCTGGTCGCACCCACGCACCACGCCAGGGGGAGCGGCGCACCCTGCGCACCTCCACGCCGTGGGGTCGGGCCTGAGGCTCCACCCGCCGCGGCGAGCCCGCCTTCACTCGCCACGGCGCCACCCCGAAGCCCGAGTGGTCATGGGCGGGGCGATCCGCTGGTAGTCTTCCGCCCAGGCCCTCGTAGCTCAGGGGATAGAGCACCGCTCTCCCTAAAAGCGGGTGTCGTTGGTCTCGAATCCAATCGAGGGCACTGACACCAGCGGGTCCGGTCGGCGTTCCTGCACGGTGGCCGGAGACGCATCGAGCGCCGGCCGATGCCGATCAGCACGTGCCGGCGTGGGCCCATGGGGCGTGCCACGCCGCGGTGCGTCTCCACGCTCAAGAGTCGATCGGCCTATATCTTGAGCATATGACGCCTTCGTTCTTCTCCTTCGGCCGCAGACGGCGCGATGCCGACCCTCCGGGAGGATGAGCGTAAGGATGCCAGAACTTCGGCCGGATCAGATCAAACCGCGAGCCGGCGGCGTTTTGCCGCGGACCTGGGAGCCTTGGCCGCGGCGCCGAGCAAGCCTGAGCCCGCCACCGAGCCTGCACCTCCCAGCCCCGTGCGCCCCTGCTCCCGCACCGCCGCTGAGCGCGACCGACGTCGAGCGGCGCGAGCGCATTGACGCGGCCCCTGTCCGCCTGGCGCGGCCAGCTCGTGGACCTGGGGGTGTGGCGAGCCCGGATGACATCACCATGCTCGACGGCGTCGTCGACCTCACCGCCGCGCACCCTCCGGCCTGGCTCAGCTCTACGCCGGCCGCCCCACCAACCTGTCCAGCATCGTGCGCGAGCGCAACGCGCTGGGCGAGGCCCGCCAGTCCCTGCGCGAGGTCTCGGCGCGAACCGACGTCCTGGCCCGCCAGTTCGGCGTCGCACCGGTCTACCTCGCCATCGGGGTGGCCACCTGGAACGAGACGATTCCCTGAGGACGGTGAGGAGGACAGTCTTCACCTGGTCGACGGCGTCTCACCGGAGGCGGACCTGACCGCCCAGATCCCGCACGTCGAGCGCATCGCCGCCGAGCACGCCGCCCGCAACGCCCCTGGCCGCCGCCGGCCTGACCGTCCCCGAGGTCCCCTCAGGGCCACGCGTGCGCACCGTCAACGCGCCCGTCCTGCTGCGGCCCGTGCGCCTGGTCAGCGCCACCGCGGACGCCACCCTCACCCTCGACCCCACCATCGAGGTCAACCCGGTCCTCACCCGCGCCCTGCGCCGCTACCAGTGCAGCACCGACATCGGGGACATCGCCCGCGCCGCCCTGTCCTCAGCGGGCTTCACCCCGCGCTCGGCCCTGGCCCGCATCGGTGCCCCTGGGGCGCCAGTACCCGCCCGGCTTCGAGGTCCACGAGCGCCTCGTCGTCGGGGGCGTTCGTCCACCCCGGACAGGCTCTGGTGGAGGACTCGACGCCGTCCTGGAGCGCTCGCGCACCTCCGCCCTGGTCGCCGCCATCGCCGGGGACGAGGGCGCCCGCGAGGCCCTCAGTGTCGAGCTTCCCCCGGCCGTCCCCACCGACCGGGTCCCCGGTGCCGAGCGCGGCGTGGGCGACCTGGAGCCCGCCCAGCTCGACGTCATCGAGGCGGTGGGCACTGGCGCGAGCTTCCTCGTCGACGCGCCCCCCGGCTCCGACGTCGCCGGCACCCTGGCCGCCGTCTTCGCCGACGCCGCCGCCTCCGGACGCACCGTGCTGCACGTGCCCGCCACCAGCGCCGACGGTCACGCCGTCGCGGCCGCCCTGCGCGAGGAGGGACTGGGCTCCATGGTCCTGGACCTCACCGAGGACGCCGCCTGGCGCCAGCACGCCTCCGAGGGCATCCGCGAGAGCCTGGGCGTCCAGCCGCCCCAGCCTCGACGTCGCCGGGATCATCGCCTCGCGGGACCGCCTCACCTCCGTCCGCTCCCCGCCTGACCGCTACGTGCGCGCCCTTCACAGGCCCCGCGAGCCCTGGTCGGTCTCCGCCTACGAGGCGCTGCAGAAGCTCGCCGAGCTCACCAGCCGTCGCGACCGGGCGACCACCCGGGCCCGCATCGACGCCGAGCACCTGGGCCGCCTCGACGAGGAGCGCCGGGAGCGCGCTCTGGCCCTCCTGCGCCGCGGGCACGCCCTGGGGCTGTTCGCCCCGGAGGTCTCCTCCAGCGCCTGGAACGGGATCCCGGTGGAGGACATGGACGAGGCCACCGACGCGCTCGTCCACCTGCGCGCCCTGGCCAACGACCTGCTGCCCACCATCCAGGAGCACACGGCCGTGGTCACCCGCACCACCGGCCTGAGTCGGGCCCCGCAACCTGGGCCAGTGGATCGAGCAGCTCGACATGTCTCGACGGCGTGCGCGAGTCCCTGGACGTCTTCCTGCCCGAGGTCTTCGAGCGCTCCGCCGCCGACATGGTCATCGCCACCGCCTCTGAGCGCTGGCGCGACGAGCGGGGCATTCACATGGACGGCTCGCGGCGCCGGCGCTTCACGCGGCAGGCGGGCGACCTGGTGCGGCCGGGCCGCGTCGTCGACGACCCTGCACGGCGAGCTGGTCAGGTCCAGCGCCGTCGCGAGGCGTGGCGCCGCCACGACCCCGACGGCGGCTGGGCCCCGTCTGCCCCAGGGGCCTGGACGAGATGCGGCGCACCGCCGGGCGGGCGCGCGGCGCCGTGACCGAGGTTCAGCCGCTGCTGGGGCGCGCCCAGGACTCCCCTGGTGCTCATGGAGATGCCCCTGGAGGATCTCCTGAGCTGGCCCGCCTCTGGCAGCCGACGACCTCACCGCACAGAGGCTCCCCCGAGGTCAACCGCATCCGCACCGATCTCGAGGCCCTGGGGCTGAGCGACTTCGTGGCCGACATGGCCGCCCGCAGCGTCGAGGACGACCAGCTCGAGCCCGAGCTCACCTACTGCTGGTGGTCCTCCCTGCTGGCGCAGACCCTCGCCGCCGACCCCTGATCTTGGCGGTCTCGACGCGCGCGCCCTGTCCCAGATGGCCGTCTCGCTGCGCGAGCTCGACGCCGCCCACACGCGCTCCCTGTCCGGGTCCCTGTGGCCCAGGCCTGCGCCCTGGCGGGTGCGGGCCGCCGTCGAGGAGGACAAGGCCGATGCCCGCGCCCTGTACATCGCACTGGCCCGTGAGGACGGCGTCCCGCTGCGGGGAGATCATCGACGCTCACCCCATGGCCCTGCTGGCCCGGGCCGATCTGGATCGTCCCGCCCACGCTCGTGCCCCAGATCTTCTCACCCACCGCGGTGGTGGACCTGGCCGTCCTGGACGCCTCCACGCCCATGCCGGTCCCGCAGATGCTGCCCGCCTTCGTGCGCGCCGAGCAGGTGCTCGTCGTCGGCGACTCCCGGCGCGCGACGACGGGGCTGGCCGCCGAGCTCGGCCCGCTCCTGCCCTCGCGCACCCCGCCGACGGCCCGCAACAGCCTCGACGCAGGTATCGCCTCCTTCCTCGCGGCCAATGGTTACGAGGGGGTCGTCGAGGCCGTGCCCTCCCCGCCGGGGGACACCTCCCTGACCCTGGAGCTCGTGGACGGGCGAGGCATGCCTGCGCCCGGGCAGACCGCGGTCGAGACGGTGGAGGCCGAGGTCTCCCACGTCGTCGACATGGTCATCGACAGGGCACTGACCCGACCCGAGGAGTCCCTGGCCGTCATCGCCCTCAACCGCCTGCACGCCGACGCCCCTGCGCTCGGCCATCACCCTGGGCGGCCGCCGGGGCCCCGGCGCTGGAGGAGTTCTTCGCCCCTGGGGCGGTCGAGCCCTTCACCGTCGTCGAGCTGGCCGAGGCCCGTGCCCTCCAACGCGACCACATCATCATCTCGGTGGGTTACGCCAAGACCCCGCACGGGCGCACCATCCACAACTTCGGGCCCGTCTCGACCACAGCGGCATGGTGGGGCCTCGTCGAGGCCCTGTGCGCCTCGCGGGGCAGCACTCAGGTGGTCTCCTGCCTGGCCGCCGGGGACATCGACCGCGACCGTCTGCGCGCCCCGGGTGCCCGCCTGCTGCGCGAGGTCCTGGCGCGGGCCGAGGACTCCTCCCAGTCCGGTAACTCCGCCGGCAAGGTGCCCGACCGACTCCTGGTGGACCTGGCTGAGCACCCGTGGCGCAAGGGCCTGTCGGTCGTCCCCCGCTACGGGACCGACGGCGGTGTGCGCATCCCGCTGGCCATCGGCCACCCTGACTACCCCGACGAGCTGCTCGTGGCGGTCCTGACCGACGACGTCGACTACATCTCCGAGCCCAGCCTGCGTCGGCGTGACCGGCACCGTGTCGAACGCCTGGAGCGACGCGGGTGGCGCGTCCACATGGCCTTCTCCGCCGGGGGTCTTCGTGGACCCGGAGGCCGAGGCGAGGGCCGTGGAGGAGCTCGTCCTGGCCGTCCTGATGGAGCGCCAGGGCGAGGCCGCACCGACGGCCATGGAGGCCGTGCCCGACCGTGTTGACGACTCGGTGCGCGCCGTCCCCGAGACGCCCGAACCCGAGGGCGATGAGGCCCATGAGCGCACCGAGCGCCCCCTGTATCGCCCAGGGGCTGCCGCTGCAGGCCTACTCCGACGACCAGCCTCGATGACCCTCATGACCTGGATCCGCTCCGACGGCGTGGGCCGCCCGAGGCCGGGGAGGTCGAGGAGCTGAGGAGTGCGCTGGCTCTGCGTCGCCGCGGCTCGGGGATCGACGCCGTCCTGGCCAACGCCGTGCGGCGCACCCGCTGAGTCGCACGAGCGGTGCTGAAGGACATAGAGAACGACCGTGATGCCGTGAATGACGCCGCTGTGACAGACGGATCGGACCGGGGACGGGGCTCAGAGGCGGAGTCCGCAGACAGTGCCGTGACGCCTGAGCGCGGGATCACGAGGCGTCGCCGTCGGGTCGTCGCCCTGTCATCCCGGGACCAGGAGCGTGTGGCGCGCGGCGAGAGCCCCGAGGATCTGGCAAGGGCGGACTACGAGCACGACGCCCTCAGCGGCCCCGCAGAGGGGCTCGACGCCCCGGCTCCCGGTGGTGCCGGCTCCAATGACGCCCGCCTCCGACGCGACGTGCCCCCGCACTGGGGCTGATAGCGAGCCGCCGCGAGGGAAAAGCGCGGGAAAGCGGAGGGCCTCGCCGATCCTCATGATCGGCGGGGCCCTCCGCTGACGCGATGATGAGATCGCTGCGGGACTCAGCGCCTGGCGGCGTTGGCCGAGAGCAGGTCGCGGATCTCGGTGAGCAGCTCGACGTCGGTGACCTCGTTGGCCTCCTCCTCGGCCTTCTCCTTGGCCAGGCGCGCCTTGAGCTTGTTCATCGGCAAGACAATGGCGAAGTAGACGGCGGCGGCCACGAGCAGGAAGTTCACCACGGCAGTAATGATCGTGCCGGGCTGGACGTACTCGGTGGCACTCGCGGTGATCTTGAACTGACCGACGGAGTCGAAGTTCGGCTGACCGATGAGCTGACCGATGATGGTCATGATGACGTCCGTGATGGCGTCAACGATCGGCTTGAACGCGGCACCGATAATGACGGCGACGGCGAGCTCGAGGGCGTTGCCCTGCGCAATGAACTCCTTGAATCCCTTGAACATGGCGATCCTTTCTAGCGGCGCGGGCAGACGTCTGCCGGGGTTGCGCCATCGGGGGGGGCTGGAAGTGATAGCGTCTTATCATTCGCGTAAGACGCCGCAGCGGCATTACGGGCTCAGCGCAATGCCGAGCGTGCTATTCGTAGCCGCGCCGACTACCAGAGTAGCGCTACTCGCAGGAATAGCCAGTGTGATAAGTGTTACTTTCTTGTTTCCTGTCCATCGGCCGTCCTCTCCGGCCTGTTGAATCATCATCACTCTTGCTCCGGAACAGAGAACTGCGCTGTGCGTTCCAAAAAGGTCCAACAGGCATTCCTTGGGAAACACTTTGAGAAGGCTCCTGAATTCCTGGTGATTCCTGGTTGGAAGATGAAGAAGACGTGTCGGGGGCCGGCTGAGGGGCTCATTGTTGAGCTGTTCTCCGGGCTGTTCTGCGTGGTCGGGGGTCTCTGTCGGCTCGGCGGGATTCTGTGCCGGTGCGCCCTGAGAGGCCTCGTCCTGCGCCTGTGGGCTCCATCCCTCGGGGGCCCTGCCCGATGACGTCCACCCGTGCGCCGGGGCGGGCCAGCTCGGCTCCGACGTCGACGGGTACCTGAACCAGCCGCTCATCGGCTCCCCAGCTCCTGGGCCATGCCGCCGCTGGTCATCGAGGCGGTCAGCACCGTGCCCTTCTCCAGGGAGATGGCCGCACGGCTCCCCACCGCCTGCCCCGTGGAGGTCAATGGGGACTGGGGGAGCGACCCGGCTGGAAGCGTGCTGGTCGAGACGTCCTGATCGGTGAGGAGCGCCCCGGCGCTGATCGCGCGTGATGCGACGAGAACCTGCTGTCCCCGTTCAGGACCGGGACGCAGCACGCTGAGGGCCACCAGGACCGCGGTTCCCAGACAGACGGCCACCACCAGGTGGCGATGCCGCCACAGCAGGAGCGAAGGACGCCGCACGCCCCACCGGCCCGGACGGGGTGGGTGGGAGCCGGACCTCGAGGAGCGTGGCGACTCGGTGCGGGGATCCTGAGGCTCCTGGTGGGACGTGCTGAGAGAGGGGCGGCGGGGCAGTCCATGACGACGACTCATGCCAACAGGGTCGGCTGCCGGCTGCGGCCTGGCACGCGCACTTCTCAGCGCTGTGGACAGAAGCCGCCTCCGGGAGCCTGTGGCCCCCGGGAGCCGGCGGCAGCAGTGATCTCAGGACTCCGGGGACATGGTGTGCGCCGGCGACCCGGTGGCCAGCAGGAACCACTCCTGGGCCGTGATGACGGCGTCCACGTGCTCGTCGTGCTCCTCCATCGGCAACGGCCCGGGCACCAGCTCCTCGGGGTGGAGGATGGCGAAGGTGTGGACGTCGGGGAGCGCAGAGGCAGCATCCGGTCGTACCAGCCGCCACCCTGCCCCAGGCGGCGCCCAGCGCTGTCCACGGCGAGCGCCGGAATGAGGAGGGCGTCGACCTGGCGCACGGCCTCGGCCGGCAGGGTGGGGCCGCTGGGCTCCGGAGGACGCCTCGGTGCCCGCTCCGCCAGGTCCTCACCGCCCTGGAACAGTCCCCAGCAGCGCGCCAGGCGAGGTCCGAGCACCGGCAGCAGGGACCTTGACACCGGCCTCGTGAAGCCGTTCCAGCAGCAGCCGGGTACAGGGCTCGGCCCCCACCGACACGAAGGCCGCCACCTTCTCCGCACCGGCCACCGCCTCCAGAGCGTGCTCGGTCAGCGCATCGCAGGCCGCCGTGACCCTGCGCCGGGTGGTGGTGATGGGCGCGGCGGTGCGCCCGCAGCACCTTGCGCAACTCGTCCTTGGCGTCGTCAACCTCGAGTCGGCCTCGTATCGGGAAGGTCCAGCGCGCCGGTCTTCATGGGCCCATCCTCGCAGGGTGATGACACATCGCGCCTGAATCGTCTCGTCCCGGCGGGGCACGGTGCGCGTCGTCAACCTGACGGTAACCTGAGTGCCATGAGAACAGTGGCCGAGCACCTGGCCGCCTGCCTGGAGATCGCCCAGGCGGCAGCGCCCCTCGACGTGGTCCTTCCCTGACGCCGTTGGATGCGTCCTGGCCCAGGACGTCGTCGCCGGAATCGACCTGCCCGCCGTGGACCTGGCCGGACAGGACGGCTATGCCGTCATCGCCAAGGACGTCGCCGAGGCGGACCGGAACAACCCGCTTGTGCTCGACGTCGTCGATGCGGTACGCGCCGGTGACATGCGCCCCTGCCACCTCGTCTCCGGGGCCGCCGTCCTTATCGACTCCGGAGCCCCCCATGCCACTGGGCGCCGATGCCGTCGTCCCCTGGGCCGACACCGACCGCGGTGAGTCCCGGGTGAGCATCCACCGCTCCATCGCATCGGGCGACAACGTCCGTCGCCGTGCCGAGGACGTGAAGTCCGGAACCACCGTTCTCAAACGGGGATCGCGCGTCAGCGCCCGTCAGGTGGCCCTCCTGGCGGGCCTCGGGCTGCACCGGGTGCGCGTGCGTCCCGCCCCACGCGTCGTCGTGGTCTCCATCGGGGACGAGCTGGTCGAGCCCGGCCAGTTCCGCGAGGCCGGGGACGTCTTCGACGCCAACGGTCACGCCCTGGCCTGCGCGGTCACCGACGCCGGCGGTCAGGCCTTCCGCGTGGCCGCCGTCCCCGACGAGCTGCGCGCCCTGGCGGACACCATCGAGGACCAGCTCGTGCGCGCCGACGTCCTCATCACCACCGGGGGCCTGAGCGTCGGGCAGGGGGACACGGTCAAGGAGGTCCTGGCGCCCCTGGGCTCGGTGCGTTTCGACGCCGTCGCCATGTCCCCGGGCAGGCAGCTCGGCGTGGGGACGGTCGAGGGCACCCCGATCTTCTGCCTGCCCGGCGACCCGGTCAGCGCCCAGATCGCCTTCGAGACCTTTGTGCGCCCGGTCCTGCGCCAGATCGCCGGACGCACCTCCCTGCACCGCTCCAGCCTGCCGGCCACCATCTCCGAGGGCTGGCACTCCCCGGCCGGCAAGCGCGAGTTCGTCCCCGTGCACGTCAGCGGCTCACCCTCCCGCGGATACCGCGCCGAGCCGACGACGCCGCCGGGCACCGTCCGGCTGCACGGCCTGTCGGAGGCCAACGCCATCGCCGTCGTGCCCGAGGACACGAGCACCGTGGTGTCCGGAGACACCCTCCACTGCCTCCTGCTGGACGCCTGATGCCCACCTCGCGCTCGACGCCTCGTGACGGCTCCCTCGGTGGCGGAGCCCGGCGAGCCCTCGCCGGCCTGCTGCTCGGGGCCGGCTCACCGGCACGCTTCACGTGGCCGGTGAGTCTCGAGCCCGCACCGGCGGCCCACGAGGAGCGGGCATCCGGTGCCACGCAGGCGCCCTGGCGCCCCTCGGTCGTCGTGCGCGAGCTGCGAGCCGACGACGAGGCGCCCTGGAAGGCGCTGCGGCTGGCGGAGAACGACCGGCTCTGTCCCCTGGGAGGCCACCCTGCCGGTCGGCGGCGGGGAGGCGTTGAGCACCTTCCCCGTCTTCCTGCGCCGCCAGACGCGCCGGGCCAGGCTGGCCGAGGCGATGCCCTTCGTCGTCGAGGTCGATGGTGCCTTCGCTGGGCAGATCGCCGTCGACCCGATCATCTGGGGCGCCACGCGCAGCGCCCAGGTGGGCTACTGGATCGGCTCGGCCTGGCAGGGGCGCGGGATCATGCGCCTGTCGGTGGCTCTCGTCCCTCGACCACCTGCTGGGGCCGGTGGGGCTGCACCGGGTGGAGATCAACGTGCGCCCCGACAACGAGCGCAGCCTGGCCCTGTGCCGCGGTCTCGGGCTGCGCGAGGAGGGACTGCGCCGCGGCTACATGCACATCAACGGCGCCTGGGCCGACCACGTCTCCTTCGCGGCCCTCGCCGAGGAGGCCCACGGGCCGGATGGTGCCGGTTTCGAGCAGCGACTCACGCGCGGGTGACGCATTCTCTGGACGTGCGCGCAGGCGTAGGCGAGGATGCTCCCGGGGTGCGGCGGGTGCGCCGACGGTGCGTTTGGGGTGGCTGTCGGCAGATCAGTCACGACGTGCTCAACGAGGCGGAAGAAACGTGTGTGACTCATGTGGCGACGGAGATGCAAGGCTGACAGTGTGACGTCGTGAATCCCAGGTATTTCGAAGGAAAGCTGGAGTGTTCCTGCGCGGGGAGGAGGGCGGGCGCGCTTACGGTTGCTGTGTGGGAATCGAGATCTGGGCAGTCATCGCCCTCATCACGGTTCTCTCCGTGTACCTCCTTCCGCTTTTAGTGGGGCGCCGCGAGATGGCTCGCCGCTCCAACGTCCAGGACCGCTACTCGGCTGAGCTGCGGGTCCTGGCCACAGGTGCGGCCGCCGTCGAGCGTGACGACACCTGTGCGAGCAGTGGGCATGCGGAGCTCTTTCGACGTCGACCGGAGGTGAGGGTGATGAACAGGCCCGCCGTGAGGAATGTGCGCGCCCTGCGCACCGAGCGCGAGCTCGACCGTGCCCGCCAGGCTCACGCTCAGGGGCGTGAGCGCCGTCGGGTCGCCGCCTCGCACCGCGGGATCGTCGCCAGCGTCCTGCTCGGAGTCTCGCTCGGCGCCTGGGTGCTGGGCCTCGTCACGGCGCTACCGTGGTGGCCCGCCCTGCTGCCCACTGCACTGCTGGGAACTCGATGGTGGCCGGACGTCGAGCCGCGCTGGCCTCGGCCGCGGCCGACCGCCGTGAGCGCCGCCGCATCGCCGAGCTCGAGCAGACCCTGGTGACCCTGACCGGCCGGCGCTCATCGGCCTCGGTCGTTGCCGCGCCCCGTTCCGTCGTCGACGGCGCGCGCAGCGGCGCCAGCGCCTCCAGCGGCCGCAGCAGCTCCGCCGACGCTGTCAGTGACAGTGCGGCCTCGCCCGCGTCGGCTGAGTCCGTCGAGTCTGTTGGGTCCGCGGGTGACTCCGGCGCGCAGGACCCCTTCATGGAGCGCCTTGCCCGCGAGGGCGCCCAGCGGCCGGCCGTGCGCTCGACGTCGTCGCCCCGGGAGGCCGCCGGCGCGGTGCCGGCTGAGTCCGCTGAGTCCGCCGCGTCTCCTGAAGCCGTCGCTGACAGTCCCGCCGAGGCGACCGGCACTGCTGCTGTCCGCCCCTCCCGGACCATCGACTCCGAGGAGGAGCGTCTGGCCAGGCTCGACGCCGACCTGGATGCCGAGACCGCCGCAGCCGTGGCCGCCGAGCGCGAGGCGACCCGCCGCGCCTCGGTCCACGTGCCCTCCCGCCACGCCGGCCGGGTCTCCCGGAACATGGGCGTGCGCGAGGCGGTCTCCCGCGACGGCGACGAGGAGAGCTCGCCGCGCACCAAGGGACTTCGTCGCCTCCCTGTCGACCCCGACCTCCCACAGCCTGCCCGGTTGGGGCAGGCTCTTCGCCGAAGCGACCGCCATTGAGCAGGAGGCGCGGGAACGGGATGCTGCGGCATCGTCGTCCCCTGAGGCGGTTGCGCCGGCCCGGCAGGCCGCTGCGGCCTCCCTTCAGCCCGCCCCTGAGGAGGCCCGGCCGGTCGCCCGTCCGCAGGGCCCCGCTGCTGCACCGGCTGAAGCTGAGGAAGTCGTCAAGGAGGAGGTGACGACGTCGACCCCGCCCCAGGGCTGGCGTCCGGTCCACGTGCCCGCCCCGACCTACACGCTGGCGGCCCGAGCGCCCCGCCGCTCCTACGCCGACCCGGTGGTCGACCCGGGCACCTCCGCGCCGGTACCCGCGCGTCCGCAGTCGGCCCGTGCCTACATCCCCGCTCCGGTGGAGGACGAGGAGGAGCTCTTCCACCCCATCGACCTCGATGCCATCCTCGAGGGGCGGCGCGCGGCCGGAGAGTAGTGCGGAGACTCCCACGGCACGTCGTCGGGCGGCTCCGGTGCGGTGGGCGGGCTCACCGCCACTGAACTTGCCAGGACTCCCGGCGGCGATGCTAGGATCGGTCCGCACTTGGGGCTATGGCGCAGTTGGTAGCGCGTCTCGTTCGCAATGAGAAGGTCGGGGGTTCGAATCCCCCTAGCTCCACCACCTCGAAGGTCTGCCCCGCCAGGATCCTGGCGGGATAGTTTTGTTTCTATCATGACTTTCGCTGGAACATCGATGTTGACTGCTTGACTGCGCGAGGATGATGGCTGTAGGCACTTTGGGGTGTAGGCGGCGTTCTCTTTGACGTTGATGGTGATGTGGGTGAGCAGGACGCGGTTGAGGATGCGTCGTTCGGTGGGCTCGCACCGGTTGTGGAGGTCGTTGAGGTCGATTAGAAGTTCGGTGAGCCGGTCGAGTCTGGTTCGGGCATCAGTGTAGGTGCCAGTAAAGAACGCTGAGCGGGCGCGGCGGGCGGTCGTGCGGCGTTGTCTGGAACATCCAGTGGTCCAGAGATCGTCTAGCGAGCGGCCACGTGCATCACCAGAGACCAGGGTGGTGATCCGGATAAGGCGAAGTATGAGCACAGTCCTCATCCTCGTCTCCGACAACAAGGAAACAAGAAGGACCGCTCCAGCCGAAGCCATCAGGTTATCTATCGCATCCGACAGTGGGTCTCGCAGATGGAGGCCGACTACAGACAGCGATACCGGTGTTGGCGCTGCCTTGGAAGAACTTCGCGACGTCTGTGGGTCTGCGTGGCTCCGCGCATCCGCTCCTCGAGCAGGGTTCAATAGATGCAACAGGTGCGAGGTTCCCGACGGCGCTCAGCGAGATGATCGGGCTGGAGCAAAGGGAGTAGACAATGTTCGATGGTCAACACCGGCACCGCTGCGACCGACCTGCCCACGACGGTGTCCGCGCTTTGCTTGCGGTCTACTTCATGGCCGGATGGGAGGTTGAGAGGTGACTCAGGTGCGCATCAACGGTGTGGCTCAGCAGTCTGTCGCAGAGGCCCGACCTGACCGGCTCACCCCGGAACGGTTGCGGACCATCGTTGAGTCCGCTCATCTGAACTTCCTGATCGGGGCGGGAACGTCGAACCCTTACTTTGCTGCGTTGGGCAACATTGAGGACGCTCTGACAGAGCTTTCCGATGTGGATGCTCCTGAGCCTTCCAAGACGCTAGTTCGCGCTTCGATCCAGGCTTATTTCTTTGAGAAGGTTCTCGCTCCAAATACGAACATCATTGAACGCGATGCATCAGCAGAAAGTGTGCTCCGGTCGTACGCACGCTTCGTTCGTACGTTGAACCGCATCTTGCTCCGCAGGCGAAGCACCCTCCTGTCAAAGCAGGCAAATATATTCACAACCAACGTGGATATGCTGTTCGAGGTGGCCATGGAGGAGATAGGTGTCGACTTCTCTGACGGATTCAGTGGTAAGATTCGGCCAAAGTTTGACCTCGGTGATTTCGGTACTCTCCGCTTCCGCACAGGCAGTAGGTATGAACGTCGGTTCGAAGTTCCGGTATTTAATCTCGTCAAGATCCATGGATCTGCAGCGTGGTGTCAGCATGAGCGGGAGAACCGAAAAGCTGATATCTACTTCGATCATGCGCTAACTCTGATGACTCAGGTTGGAGAGAAACTTCAAGCGGCGAAGCCGTATCTACTCTCTGTTCTTATTGATCCTCAACCCGAGGACCGTGGGCCGACCATCCGTCCGATTGACGAGCTGATTGCTGAGGCGGATGGGTGCCTAGAAGAAGCCTACTGGATCGGAACGACAGACGAAACGCTCACGGCTGTGAAGACGTTCATTGCTCAATACCGCAAGCTCGGCATCGTCAATCCAGACAAGCGCAAGTTCGCGACTACTGTGCTGAACGAGACGTACTATGAGCTGATCCGCCGTTTGGCCAATGAACTTGAAAAAGAGAACAGTGTCCTCTTCGTCCATGGCTTCTCGTTCCGCGATGAACACCTCCGCGATATTGTGCTCCGAGCAGCCCGAACAAACCCCACCTTGCAGGTCATCGTTTTCTGCTATTCCCGTGGAGGACTACAATCGTACGAGCACCTCTTGCCGGATGCTGACGTTAAGAACGGCAACATCGAATTCGTGGTCCCTGCCGAGCCAAACGAAGGCGAGAAAGAACGAAAGATCAGCCTCGACGTGCTCGAATCCGATTACTTCGCACCGATCGTTCCCGACAAGATCCCCGACCCTGACCAGCGGATCGAACTCGATATCCGCACCTCTTTGACGGAGACGTCTGGTGATTGAGGACATCGTTCTTGATCAGGATGCGGTATTTCGCGTCGGCCGAGTGGTGTCTGTAGACGGCCGGCGTGTCCGCATCGCCGTCGACAAGCTTAAGAACGGTTCGCATCTTCTGTACCGCGGTGGTCTTGTACGAAACGTCGCCGTTTCGAGCTACGTGAAATCGTCAAGGGATTCGTTGAGTTGATCGCCAAAGTCGACGGCGAGGTGGTCAAAGAGGACCGCAGCGACGTATCGGCATACCGGCGCGGGGTAGACCCGCTGTCCCGTCAACTCGATGTGAGCCTTATCGGCTACATCGAAGGTGGACGCTTCGAACGTGGCATCCGTGAGATGCCGCTCCTGGATAACGAGTGCTTCATCCTCACTGAGGAAGAGTTCGGTCTCATCCATGCCTTCGTCTCAGGCGGCGATCGGCCGTTAGAGATCGGCGCGTTGGCAATGGAGCCAACACAGTCAGTAGCCGTCGGAATCAACGCGATCTTTGCCAGCCACATCGGTATCTTTGGCAACACCGGAAGTGGGAAATCGTACACACTCACGAAGCTCTACCACGAGTTGTTCAAGAAGTACGGGTCCATTGAAGCGTTCCGTCAGCGTTCTCAGTTTGTCTTGATCGATTTCAATGGTGAGTACCTCAATCGGGTACGTTCAAACGAGGACCCTCGTTCCACTGCCGTCTTGACTAGCGATGCGAACAAACGGGAGTATGCTCTCAGCACGCGTGTTGCCAACGGTCCACGTCTTCCGCTCCCGTCGAGTGCCGTCAGCGACCTTGCGTTCTGGACCGTCCTCCTTGATGCCACCGAGAAGACGCAGGCCCCATTCCTCGCACGGGTCCTCAACAGCGACTACTGGGACCAGCGGATCGCCCAACCAGCGGACTTGCTCAAGGTCCTCGGAGACATGGTGCTAAGGGCAACGAAGAGTAACGACAGAACGCTTGACAGACAAACCGTGCTCAACCTGCTCACCGAAGTGCAGAACTGCCTCGGCTCGTCTCCCTCCCAGGAACTCGCCAACCTCATCGCCGACTTTCAGCAGAACTTGCATTACAACGCCACGATGGGAAAATTCTTTTGGGGGTCGTGGAGTAGCACTCCAATCGATCCGGATCACCCAGCCTGGGAAGCGAATACCAAAGACAAGATCATCGCGTTGCCCATCAACTTTTCAAGGATCGAACCGGGTATCGATCTGATTCGATTCAAAATCGTCCTGCAATACTACAACGATGTCATCAGCGGATTCTCTAACCGTGAGCATCTGTCGCCGCTGATCAAGCGACTTGAAACACGAGTGCCAGACATCAAGAAGCTCATCGTTGTTGACGACGGTCAGAAATACGATCGACCCTTGATCGTAGTCTCTTTGAGGGACGTCAACCTATCGATGCGCAAGGTCGTGCCGATGCTGCTCTGCAAGCATCTCTACGATCAGAAGAAGGAGAACGACCCTGGCAACGAGAATTACCTCAATCTCATCATTGACGAGGCCCACAACATCTTGTCGCTGGAATCCTCCCGCGAGAGCGAAGCGTGGCGCGACTATCGGCTAGAGACCTTCGAGGAGATTATCAAGGAGGGACGCAAGTTCGGCGTGTTCTTGACCTTGGCCAGCCAGCGACCCCACGACATCTCGCCAACTATCATCTCCCAGCTCCACAACTACTTCCTTCACCGACTCGTGAACAACCTCGATGTGCAGGCGATCGAAAAGGCAGTCGCCTATCTTGACCGCGTGTCGTTTGAATCGCTACCGATCCTTCCGACAGGAACGTGCGTTCTTGCCGGGGTATCCGCGCAAGTTCCAGTGGTGACGCGAATCAGTCCACTCCCGCCTGAAGCCGAGCCGAACAGTCGCACCATGTTGGTGACAAATGAGTGGATTGTGCCGCTTATCGTCGAACCTGACGCGGATGAGTTATCCGATGAGCCGGATGCGAGTGATGGCGACTGGATGTGGTAGTTCCTTTGAGGCCTCTAGGTCTGCGGATTACTTGGGTGTGCGCGTACCTATCGTCTGTGGGTGTCTCGCATGGCGGTGCCCGCACTCGATAGATGTCCGCGGACTGTTCTTCCGGTATGTTCCAGCCTCTCGCTTACACGCTCCAGCGAGGCTCCATGCTCGTACGTGGCTCGCATGAGCATAATACCGCCGCTGGTCGGGGACTGATCGTGGAATATGACGTCACGTGCTCGCAAGAAACGAGATAGTCGCTGGTGACCGACGTCAACTTGCTTCGTTATTTCCTTGAGTAATGCTCCGTCCGTATAGGCCCTTTCGACCTCCTGGAGTAGGCCGTCGTGAGCCCGTGGTGCTTGTTGCAGATGCCGATCCCAAGGCCGCTGCTTGGCATGGTCGGTCGCGGATGATCCGACGCGTTCGCACCACCAGGTTCGTCCATGGATCAAATTTCGACAAGCCTCCCGCTAAGTCCACTACATAGAGGTTTGCCACCGCGAGGAGAATCGGCGGGAGTAAACTTTTCGGCGTGGCCGAGGCAATGCCTTCGATGACATAGCTTCCGTCGGGTCGGGACAACGGGCGCTCATCGCCGGTGTGGGCGGTGAAACCTGACATCTGCCGTGATCGAGGGGTAAGCCGGAACTATTCGGTACCAGTCCGCTGAGCGTCTATTCGTCGCGGGGTTCGAGAACCTTCCGCGCCGTCCAGATGAGGTCAATGATGTAGATGGTGTTCCAGATACGCAGTGCGGCGAAGACCCAGGTGGGCAGACCGATGGTGAAGAACCTGTGCCCACCCACGTGGTGGCTGCCGCTGCGCCGAATAGTCCGCTGTGCCAGGCGAAGTCGGTCAGGAGGTCGTGGCCGGACCTCGATATCGAGGTGGAGACGACGGCGTTGCACGGGCGGATGGGCGGGCTCGCCATCCATCTGCTCGTCAACCCCGATCCCGGCTTCAGATGGCAGGCCCTGCGAATGATCGAGGTCAGTACTGACCGGCTATGGCCGGAGACTTGGTCTCCGGCCAGATGTTGGTCTCTGTGCGTCGGCCGCCGGGACGACTTGACCTTGACATTGTGACAAGGCATTTCCTTTGGGGGCAGGAGGTGGTCCCGATGACCAGCACAACCCCGCAGGACTCCCGTGTCGCGAAGGCCCTGAGCGCTGAGAGCTCTTCGATCCGCCTGCAGGCGGCCCTGGCCATCGGGACCGGAGCCGATGCCGACTACACGGAACTACTCGTCGAGCGGTGCGCGATCGAGCCGGACTTCTTCGTTCGGGACATGCTCTCCTGGGCCCTCACCCGCCTGCCGCCGGAGATCGTTCTGCCGCGCCTCCACCGGGAGCTCGACTCCGGGTGCAACCAGGCTCGCAGTCAGGCCTGCACACGCTCTCCAAGATCGGTGACAAGAGCGCCTGGCCCTGGATCACCCGTGAGATGCTCGGCGATCCCGACGACGGGATCGCGCGGACCGCCTGGCGCACCGCCGTCGTCCTCGTTCCGGAGGACGAGAAGGCGTCTCTGGCCGAGGAGCTGACGCGCCAGCTCGGTCGCGGAGACCGCAGCGTCCAGCTGAGCCTGAGCCGGGCGCTGATCGACCTCGGCGAGTTCGCCGATCCCGTCCTGGAGAAGGCCGCGCAGAGTCTCGATCCGAAAGTGGCTGCGCACGCCCGTGTCACCGAGCTGCTTCGGCAGGACCCGGAGAGAGGTTTTGAGGAGGCCATCTTCGAGGCGAGGCTGATGCTCACACCGGGGGCGTCAAGCGCGGAGGAGTCGGATACTGGCGTGGTAAGAGCTGGGACTGAGGAGGCCGAGCCCAAGGGGGTGCAGGAGGCGATGGATTGCTGATCGGTGATGCGGCCCGGTCCTCCGGAGTGAGCGCCCGGATGCTCCGGCACTATGAGGCTCTGGGGCTGGTGCGGCCCACGGGCCGCACCAGCGCCGGCTACCGCGACTACTCCGCCGAGGACATTCGCAGAATCTTCCAGGTGGAGAGTCTTCGATCCATGGGGTTGTCGCTCAAGCAGGTGGGGCGTGCTCTGGAGGACCCGGACCTGACGCCCGCCGCGCTCGTCGTCGATCTCATCCGGTGCACTGAGGAGCGTCTGGCCCAGGAGCGCGAGCTGCTCGACCGGCTCCGGGCCATTGACGCCTCCGCGCCTGCCGACTGGCGCGACGTCCTGCGCGTCATTGACCTGATGCGAGACCTCGACTCGGAAAGTGCTGCACGCAGACAGCAAGCCGTTCTGATCCGATCTGCGGGAGCGCCGGTCCCCGTCGAGCTGCTGGCCGAAGCGCTTCTGAGCGAGTCCGAGCCGGATGTCGCGGGTGCGCTGCGCTGGGCCATCGCCCGATCCGGCGGTGATGCGGTGGCGGCGCTGCGCGCCGGTGCTCGCGCAGAGGACACGGACGTTCGACGGCGCGCGGTTCGTGCGATCTCTGAGGTGCCCGAGGCGCCGGGCGCCGCCGTCGTGCTCGCGCAGGCTCTCGATGATCCCGACGCGGTCGTGCGCGACTGCGCCGCTCTGGCGCTGGGGCGATGCGGTGTGACCGAGGCCGTCCCCGTCCTTGTCGCGATGGTGGTCGAAGGCGCCCACGATGTGGAGGCGGCGGAGGTGCTGGGAGTGCTGTGCCGCGACGATGAGCGTGCGTCCTGGATCGTCAACGCTCTCACCGACGAGCTCGCCGCGCCCACCGCCGAGACCGCCGTGCGACTGCGTCTGACTCAGGCTCTCATCGAGCTCCCGGTCGATGCCGCCGGAGAGGTGCTTCGCCGGTTGGTCCGCGACTCCGACCCCGCCGTCGCCCGCCTCGCCTCGGTCTTCGCCTGAGTCCCGAACGAGAAGAGTCGCAGAGGACATAGCAATGGCGTGCGGTCGGACTTTTTTTGTGGTTCATGCTCGAGTGGCAGGTGGTCGATGGGGCGGCTCAGTTACCTACAACAGCGGGGTGATTTACCTCACATGCGATCGGCGTTGGATGGCGGCGCTGCGCGGATTTGCGGGGACCTTGGGGACTGCTAGCACGATGTAGCAGGCCGTCGAGGATGGGTGTCCGCGACTTTTGTCTGCGGTGGCAGCGATCTCGTGCGTATCCTGGAGAGGAAACCAACCGAGTGGACTGTTAACTGGAGAAGTACCTTGCCGCAGCATGACCGGATGAGGCGCCGCAACTTCCTGATGGGTGGTCTCGCCCTGGCCGCCTCGAGCACTCTTCTACCTGAACTGCAGTCGACGGCTCACGCCTCCCCGGCCCCGGTCGCCGGCCCTCCCGCGGCGCCGTCGCAGGTGCTGTCGGACATGCAGATCCGCGCGCTTGGACCCTCTCCTCCGGGGACGGCTCCATACGGCCCGACACCTCCACCCACTCCCACGGGACCCAGTCGTTGGAGATCACCACCACCGGTGACTCCCGCCGCCCCACCAGTGTCGACCTGGCACTCTCGGGCGTCGACATGACCGACTGCCAGTGGGACATGTGGCTGCGCGCCGAGGACTACCGGCAGATCGACAGCATCCAGCTCGAGCTCGGCGGGGAAGGGGAGGACTGCCTGCGCCTGGACGTCGCACCCGACATGCGCACGCTGCGCACCGGGAGCTGGTGCCGGGTGACCGTCAACCGCGCCGCCGAGCGCGCCGTCGTCGGCCATCCCCGGCTGGACCGGGTGACGCGGGTGCGCCTGAAGATGGTCCCCGCCTCCGACTCGGCACCGAGCCGCCTGTGGCTCGGCTACCTGGCCACCCTGCCCTCGGCGGACAGCGGCATCGTCTCCATCTCCTTCGACGACGGCTACGACAGCGACTACAAGACGGCCCGGGAGATCATGCAGGACTGCGGCATCCGCGCGGCAACCTCCTACGTCATCGCCGACAAGGTCGGACTGCCGGGGCGCATGAGCACCGACCAGCTCGCTGAGATGCGAGAGGTCCACGGCTGGGACATCGCCGCCCATGCCTCCACCGACCTCACCACGCTCGACGAGGCGGGGGTGCGCCAGGAGTTCGAGACGATCAGGTCCTTCCTCCTCGAGCACGGCTACCCCGAGGGCGCCGCCCACTTCGCCCTGCCCATGGGGCGGTACAACGACCTCGTGCTGCGCACCTCCCAGAGCTACTTCTCCTCGCTGCGCACCATCGAGAACGCCCCCGGAGACGCTCGCGCCGGGGGATCCGTTCCGGCTCCGCGTCTTCTACTGCGGCTCCTACACCACCGAGTCCCAGGTCGAGCGGGCCCTGGCCCGCTGCCAGGAGTACCGGTGCTGGACCCACATGGTCTTCCATCGCGTCGATGAGGAGCCCGACGGTGCCCCCGAGTCGGTGAAGGCGGCCAGCTTCGAGCGCTTCATGAAGCAGGTCGCGGACTCCGGCCTGCCCGTCAAGACGGTTCCGGAGGTCATGCGCAGCCAGTCACCAGTACCGGCCCCGGAGTGACACGGCGCAGTACTCCGCCCCGAGCCGGCTCTTCGACACGGAAAGGCTGACGCATGCACTGGTCATTCGGATTCGTCGTCATGCTCGTCTGCCTTCTCATCCTGCTGGCCTGCTTCGCGGTCAAGCTCCTGTTCAAGCGCGGGATGCGGCTCAGGGCGGTCCGGGTCCGCGGCAAGGATCGCGGCGCCGTGGCCACTGTGCGCACCCCGCTGACGACGACGGATGAGGCTCAGCGATCAGCCGAGGTCACCGGGCTGCCCCGGGCGCTGATGCGAACCAGTGGGCCCCTGCCCGCCATCCTGGTGGTCCTCGGCGTGGTGGGGTGGTTGTGCTGGCGCGTCCTGGTCAGTCGGCACCACGTCCTGGATACGTGGATCGTATGGACCTTCGATGTCCTCTTCGTGGTAGTGGCCGTGCAGCTCGTGCTGGCCGGCTTCGAGGGACGAGTGATCGGCCGCGGTGAGGTGTACCGGGTCGCCGTGCTCGTTCCGCTCTACAACGAGGATCCCGACGTCGTGGTGCGGATGCTCTCCGCCCTGCTGAACCAGAGCTCTCCACCGACCGAGATTCACGTCGTCGACGACGGCTCCACCCAGTGCGCCTATGTGGCGCAGCGGGACTGGTTCATCCGCCAGGCGGCGGTGGCCCGCATCTACGCCACCTGGCAGCGCACCGCCAATGAGGGCAAGCGCCATGCTCAGATCCATGGTTTCAGGAAGATTCGTGACGCCGACCTGTTCGTGACCGTCGACTCCGACTCCATGCTCGACTCCGAGGCGCTTCATGAGATCGTCCAGCCCTTCAGCGATCCGCGGGTGATGTCAGTCGCAGGTGTCATCCTGGCGATCAACAACCGGGAGAACCTGCTGGCACGTGTGACCGACGTGATCTTCGTCGGACAGCAGCTCATCGACCGCTCCTTCATGTCACGGCTCGGGTCGGTCATGGTCAACTCGGGTGGTCTGGCCGCCTACCGGTGCTCCATCCTGGCTGAGAACATCGAGACCTACATGAATGAGAGCTACCTGGGGCGGCACGTGGAGTTCTCCGACGACTCCTTGCTGACCCTCTTCGCCCTGCTGCACGGCAGAACCGTCCAGCAGCCCTCGGCCTTCGCCTTCGCGTGGATGCCTGACCGCTGGAGCCACCACTACCGCCAGCAGGAGCGGTGGTTCCGCGGCTCCTTCATCCGCGGGCTCTGGCGCATCCGCTTCCTACCGGTTCTCTCATGGGGGTGGTGGCGGCAGGTCACCGGGTGGATGCAGGTCTGGCTGGTGATCTCGCTCTTCGTCTACCTCGTGCTCTGGCGTCCGCTCGTCGTTGGCGATGGGATTCCTCCCGCGGCTCTGCTGGTGCCTCTTGCCATCGGGCTGGCGCAGGGCTCGCGGTACATCGCCGTGTGGCGCTCTGACACCACTGGCTCCGAGAGATGCGTCAGTCTCATCCTGTCCCCGGCGGCGACGCTGTGGTCCGCACTGATCCTGCGCCCCCTGCGGGTCTGGGGGATGGTTACCAGCGGCAAGATGGGGTGGAACACCCGCCAGCAGGTCGAGGTCACCTCGCAGTGAGGCGAGTGATAGGCCCGCGCTATAACCCGGCGCTTCCCGTCGTGAGGCCCGTGCCGGTCCGATTCATCGGATCGCCGGTACCCCGCAGGGAGGGGCGAAGTCGGTGGGTGAGGGCGACTGGGCCGGTTTGACAGGGGAGGTGCCCCTATGTGATGTGCCAAGCGGCCGCGGAACGATTCAAGGCGACCATAGGAAACCTATCACCGCCATGCCGACTTGGACTAAGGAACCGGAAGGCAGCGGTCCAGCATGACGATGATGTAGTGACGGGCACCGCACTCCACAACAAAATCCTACCCAGGTAGGACCCTAATCATTCACTGGATGGACGCTCTGTTCCCTGTTCAAACGAGAAAGTAGAGCCGTGCTTGAGGGATCGCCCAGAACCCCAAGAAATGACAGACAGGAGTCCAACGTGCAGAACGCAGTCGTGAACGGCAGCGGTCGTTCCTACGTCGTCGCTCTACCCGACAACGACGCCGCCGCTTCCATTGCGGATCGCCTAGTGGTCCAGAAAGAGTTCTTGCTTCCCACGTTTCCGGTCGACCGCTGCTAGTCGGCACCTTGTCGGGGAATCGTCTCATCAGCGGAAGTGCGGATGAGGCTTGCGTCTCAGTAGTCGGCCAGTGCGCTGTCACCCAAGAAGAGATGAACCGATACGCCGCTAGAGCCTCAGCTCCAACGGACTTCAGTCGAGTGCAGCTGCAGTGCTCCGGGAGCTTCCTCACTTTTGGATCATACCAGGGAAATGTGTACGCTTCGGGACAGGCGCTGGAGACCAGAAGACTATGGTGGTGCTCGATCGGTAAGAACACTGTGATCTCTGACCGTGCGGACGTACTGGCCGAATTGGCGGATCTTGCGTTTGATGAAACAGCAATTGCACTGAGATTGCTGCCTGCCCAACCTCACCCCATTGATCGAGTTGGTCTATGGTCGGGGGTGCAACCGCTGCCGGGCGATCAGGCTCTACTTGTCGGTCAAGATGGAGAATCGCGTCGGATAACCTGGTGGAATATGCCCTCTGAGGATGTCGACTTGCAGAACGGTGCAGCCGCGTTCCGTGATGCTTTAGAAAAAGCTGTCACGTCCCGGACTGCGGGAAACGCGGAAGTGATGTGTGATCTGTCTGGTGGTCTTGACTCCACACCAATTTGCTATTTTGCTGCGGCGAGCTCCGGGAGCGGTATCGTAGCGCGGACCCTTTTCCATCCCGATCCGGGTGGCAGAGAGGACCTTGCATGGGCGAAAAAATCCCTGACAGTGATGCCTAATGTGCGCGAGCATCTGGTCAAGTCGACGGACGAGTTTGTGGACTTCTATGAGGGAGTTGATGAGGTAAATGTAGTCCTTGATGAGCCTACCCAGGCCATTACCGCTGGGCCGCGTATCATGGCACTGCTCTCCGAGGATGCTCAAAAAAATGCGGCAATCCATTTGAACGGACTTGGAGGCGATCACATCTTGCGTGGCGTTGCGGGGTGGGAGCACACATTGGCTCGGTCCCGTCCGCTTCTGGCTTGGCGAAGGTCTCGCAGTGAACATATTCCTGCTGGAACCAGTGTGATGAGCACATTGCGTCAGCTCAGCGATCGACGCAGTTACCGAGCGTGGCTAGCAGACGGCATAGCCAAGAAAGCAAAAAGCCTACGCCCGCCCGGAGTGAACGACTGGTCCAGCCCTCTAGTCTTACCGGAATGGCTAAGTGCGGATGCGCGAGAAACGGTAGTTAAGGCACTTCGATCACTGTTGAGCGGCCTGGAGCCACTCCATCCCACCGTTGCTGGACATAGCGATATTTACTTCGCTCGGGACGCCGCTAAGCTGGTGCGCGGTACAGGGCAGCTCGGAAATCCATTTGGAGTAGCGTACGAGGCGCCGCTACTGGATGATCGAGTTGTTGAAGCAGCGTTCCGGGTGCGGCGAACTGAACGGGATACTCCGCTGGAATGGAAGCCGCTGATGAAGTCAGCGATGCGAGGCATCCTTCCAAAAAGAATACCTGATGCGCTCATCAAAAAGTCGGTGGAGGAGCACAATCAGTTCGGGGATATGTTCGCCATCATGACGTACTTGTCGGTCTGATTGAAGAATCTGGTCTTCTAGATGGCGGCTTAATAGACAGGACCGCCTTCCTGGATTCTACTCGCCCTGATCAGTGGGAGCCCCCGTCGCCTGAAATCCATAACGTAGTCAACCTCGGCAAGTTCATACTTAACCAGCGCAGAACTGCTCCAGTTGCCGCCTGAATGCAACTAACTCGTCCCACAGTAAAAAGGGAGTATGTATGTTTAACTTCCTGCGACGTAGTAAGCGCCCGGTCCTCTCTAGTGCGTCGACCGAATACGGTCATGTTGTGCTCGACGAATCTCGTGGACAGTACTGGCATCTGAACAATAGCGCCCTACAAATACTACAGTCCCTCCGTGATGGCGGTGACCGAAAGACAACGGCGGATCTGCTGGTGTCTCACTACGGACTTTCTCCCGAATCGGCTCGGCATGACGTTGACGTGGCATGCAAAAAGTTGGAAGAGGTGGGGTTGCTGTGAGTGATGTTCTGCCCTATCAGGTATCCATTCCAAACTTTGCTCAGCGAGTGACTGTTTCAGCAATCACAACCGGAGCTCGGCTACTTTCAAAAGCACCTCCGCGCGCCCTGCGACGTGTCCTCGAGACTGTCCGCACGGGAGCAAGACCGGCGTCCTACCGTGAAACACGAGCTGCTCGTGACGTGATCCTTACAGTAAGCGCATATGCAAGAGGAGGATCGGCGTGTTTGCCTCGAGCTATCGCTACAGCGCTTCTGTGCCGTGTTCGCGGGGTATGGCCTGAATGGTGTGTTGGAGTGCTTTCAGCGCCGCCTTTTACAGCACATGCATGGGTTGAGGCAGAGCAATGTATTGTCGACGAGCCGATGACTAGTGCAGATTTTACCAAACTAATGTCAGTTTCATCAGCGCCGAGCGTTGCGTTAACCGCAGCGTGACGCCTCCAGAACTCGGATTTCTGGTGCTTCCGGAATCCGGACCGGCCCGCGCGGCCGGATGACCACCGCACGCCCACGATCCCAAGAAGGGAGGTGTCACCCTTGGCTGACGTTTACACGACTCCGTGCGTCGTCGACCTTGGCGGCTTCACCACGCAGACTGGTGAGTTCATCGGTCCGCACACTGAGGCAATCCTGCCGCTCGAGGACCACTCCAAGGAGTAGTCATGATAGGCGCATGCTTTTGACGGCAGAGCGCCCGCAACCAACTCAGAATCAATCCAGACGACCAACACAATCTGAAGGAGATAACCATGGACAGCAAAACCTACGAGAGCCCGTTCATCGCCGGTCTCGGGACCTTCACCGAGGTGACCGGATTCGGCATCGGTGGTCAGGCCGAGGGCTGGAACCCCATTGCCGACCGCAAGAACTGACGCAAGCCAATCCCGAAAGGAAAGCAACATGAGCAACATCTACACCACTCCGGCTATCCACTCCCTTGGCGGCTTCACCACGCAGACTGGTGAGTTCATCGGTCCGCACACTGAGGCAATCCTGCCGCTCGAGGACCACTCCAAGGAGTAGTCTGCACAATCCAGGGGTGGCGTCATATGGCGTCACCCCTGGATGTGTCTGTTGAGAGAGATCACACTAATACGGAGGAGAAGAAGGTATATGGATGTGGCCAGGACCCGATTCGTCCGTAAACAGGCTCCGATCCCACCCTACGCACTCGATGTGCGCGGTTTGAAGATGTCTTATGGAAATACGGAGGTTCTTCGAGGCATCGATCTTAAGGTCGCGCCGGGTGAAGTTGTCGCACTACTTGGGCCCAACGGTGCGGGTAAAACAACTACGATTGAAATCCTTGAGGGGCTGCGTTGTCGAACTGGTGGAAAGGTGCTGGTGCTCGGTACTGATCCCGAGTGCGGGGACGAGAGATGGCAAGCTCGAATCGGCATGGTTCTGCAGTCGTGGGGAGACCATCGTCGATGGTCGGTGCGTGCATTGCTAGCACATTTAACAGCTCATTACTCTGGATTAGTGCCGTCACCGCGCGGAGTTCAGAATGTGGATCAGCTACTGGAGGCAGTCGGGCTTACGGCGCAGGCCCACCGTCGTATTGGTCAACTTTCCGGAGGGCAGCGTCGGCGTCTTGATGTGGCGATCGGATTGGTTGGTAACCCTGAGCTCATTTTTCTTGATGAGCCAACTACCGGTTTCGACCCTGAGGCCCGTGCGGCCTTTCATGAACTGATTCGCTCTATCGCACGTCAAAGATCCACGGCAATGGTGCTCACAACACATGACCTAACGGAAGCCGAGTTACTGGCGGATTCTGTTGCTATACTCGTTTCTGGTCGAATCGTCGCTAGAGGAACCACCGAAACTATTGCAAGAAAACACTCCTGGGGAACCAGGGTTTCGTGGCGTGAGCATGAAAGGCTGTACTCCAAAACAGTATCAGAAAGCGTTCCCTTCGTTCGGGATCTTTCTCTGACGAAGCCGCATATCACTGACTTGGAGGTGCGCCCCTTTAGCCTTCATGACGCGTATTTGGAAATGATCGGTCACGTGGAAAATGCTTCCCTGCATGCGTATTCTACTGCGTCTGAACGGACTGGTGACGTATGTTGAATAGTATTGTGAAGCTAGGCATAGAGCGTGGCAGGATTGAGTTGAATCAAAGTTTGTCGCACATTCTAAACTACACCTTTTTTCCGATTATTGCTTTAGTAGTGATGTATTTCTGAGAGGTGTAGTTGTTCAGGGTGGATCGCTAGGGAGCTATGCCCTACCGGGAATCATTTCGATGAACCTGCTGTTCACTGGCTTTATGGGGCTGGCTACCAATCTGATCAGCGAGCGGGAAGAAGGCACGTTAATGCGTGCACGTACCATTCCGTTTGGAATTCATACTTATCTGATCGGCAAGGTGCTATGTCAGGTTGCTCTGACTCTGATTACGATACTCGTTATAATGGCAGCATCCGCCGCGCTATTCGGAAACTTTTTTCTTGGCGGCCCGCGACTGCTTGCCCTGACCTGGGTGCTACCTCTTGGCCTGACATCGACATTACCGTGGGGAGCAGCCTTTGGATCACTTATCCGCCATCCGCGCAACCTAAGTTTCATTTCACTTGGCATGATGGGGTTGCTTAGCATTTCGGGAATATTCTACCCTGTGTCCGGGCAGACTCCATGGAGTCAACTACTGAGTCAAGCCAGCCCCGTATATTGGATCGGCCTCGGAGTCCGAGGAGCGCTGATGCCGGAGACAGCGGTTGTTGCAGAGGTGGGACAGTCATGGCGAATGCTTGAGACAGCTTTGGTCTTGATTGCCTGGAGTCTGCTGGGGACACTGGCTGCGATTTCGATAATGCGGCGAAGTTCGCGGAGAGAAGGGAGAGGTCTTATGCGCTCTGCTTGGATCAGTAGAAGACGGCGTCGCCATCGGGGCCGCCATCGGGCTTAACGATTCCGGCATGATAGGCAAGAACTACTGCGTGAACGCGGTCTCGAGCATTAATCTTGCGTAGGACTCGGCCGACGTGGGTCTTCACTGTTACCTCCGCAATGAAAGTTCGTCAGCGATTTCCGCATTGTTCCTTCCGAGACCGATCAATCCTAACACCTCACGTTCCCTATCTGTCAGTTTCGATAACGCCTGGTTGATTGGCGAAGCCTTATTTTCTTTCGATGTATACTCCTCGACGAGTTTGTCTGTTAACTGAGGCGAAATGACAGCATTGCCGTTGTGTGCAGATGAGATAGCTGTAAGGAGTCCCTCAGGTGGTGAGTCTTTGAGTAGAAAACCTGTGGCGCCGGCCGCAAGGGCGTTGAACAGCTCTTCGTCCATGTCGTAGGAGGTAAGAATGAGAATTTTAGGACAATTGGGCATGTCGACGATTTTTTTAGTTGCTTCCACTCCGTTGAGTTGAGGGATGCTAATATCCATGAGAACAATATCCACGTTGGTCGCTTGAATCATGTCCAGCGCTTCAAGTCCGGTGGTCGCTTCTCCGGCGACCGTGATGTCGGAGGATGAATCAATCATCATTCGTATACCTGCACGGAAGAGCATATCATTATCTACAATCAGCGTATGAATCATCAATCGAATTCCTTTTCATCGTAGTGGAGGAAGGAGAGGAGATTTTGACTCTGGCTTCGATCGGATTGTTCCTGGGTTGGCTGCTGCTAGCATTCTCGCTCGAGACGGATTCATGCGTCCTCACATAATTTATATGCCTCAATCCGCTGGAGTGATAAATGGCGTTGGGTAGCCGAAGGGGTTCGAGACTCAGCAATAAAGCAACTTTCGGTCTCTCGTCAAATTTCAGCAGTCGAAGTGGTTTTGGCACTGCTTCACTGACCCATCGGGCTCCTTATCTGTTTTGTGTCACATGTGGCGTTGTATGTAGTCGAAGGTGTGCACTATCTGGGCTGCCGTAGCGCCATTCAATCTGAGGTCGGTCGCTATGAGCCCAAAAACATGCAGCCAAAACGCTGGATGGTTTCGCTGGCATTATAATTGGGGCGTTATTGTAGATGTGAAGTGCTTCAATGCGCCTCAATTTCAGAAGTTCGCCCGGGGAAGGTTCCGCACCCTTTTCTAAGGTTGCAGACCGTTATCAACGAAGCTTGTTATCGATGCCGTCATCAAATTAACCACATATTGGTTGGGGGTGCATGACGGCAAACTTCCTTTCGTGTTCCCTTGGTTGGCTAGGCGTCCCGCAGCCCTTCCCTAAGGAGGCTGCTTCTCCTCAGTTCATGTAGTTCTTAGTTAACTGATAAGAATTCGGGCGCTAACGTGATGTGTGATGACGTCTGCCCTAGGAGCATTGGTAGTAGATGACGAATCTGCTGAATGGTTGTTAGATGTGGAGATCTCGGTGTTTGAGAATCCATCCGGTTGATACGACGATCAACAACGTCAGTATGACTGCTGTGGTTGCGATCCCGCCGAATGTTGTCATGTCGGGATGGCTGGGGTCACTGAACATCCCTGAGCCGAGTAACGCTGTGCGAGTCGCTAAGGCATGGGGTAACGTGTACGATATTGAGCCTATTTGGCTGTCAGTAGACTGACGGAGACTCCGGCGAGCGCGGCTGCCAGCGCCACCGCCCCGGCGAAGGAACGCATCAGCATCGATATAGATGACTGGAATGCTGCCAAAGGTACGCAAGCCACGGCAACCAGGGTGCCGGAGGCAAGTAGATGGGCTGGTGGCAAGCCGGGCAGGCCAAACAGTACCTTTCCCGTTGCAACAACCACGATCAGCATAGTGGCCTGCATGGCGGCTGCGAGCCCGGCAATGGCTAGTGTTTTGATCAATGCGATATGTGTGGCTCCTATGGGACTGGTCATGAGAGTATTCCAATTGCTGTCCCGATGCTCTGGACGCCACACGAGGGAGGCGAGGATCGCCACTCCCAGTACCAGAGGAAACAGCCCGTAAAAGCCGACTGTACGTAGCCAGAGCGTGTTCCAGCCGTCTTCAAGACCGCGTCCTGAGAAAGCGTATTAATGATGCCGGTTCCGGTGACAACGAGGGGTAGCCCGATGACGACTAGGAGCGGCTGGGATCGACGCAACTTGAGTAGTTCCGCTAACAGTGGGGACGGAGAAAATGAGTTTGCATCAAGGGCTGTCGAAGTTCTGGCAATCATGCTAGACCTCCTGAGAATTTAGTCGGTGGGTGAGGGTAATAAATGCGATTGCGGCGATTATCGTTAGTGCAGCGATTGGACCATAAGCGGGGGTAAGTGTCACCAGGCCGGTATCGCGGTAATCGGCCGCGGCCGCTAGAGAGTAGTAACCCCATGGGGTTAGCGCAGCTAGCCAGTTGGGAAGCCCGCTGGACACTGCGGCGATGATCGTGCCGACGACGCCTAGGCATAGCGCGGCAAGTTGGTTTTCCACCCGCGCTGAGAGGAGTATGTGAGCGCCCAGAACTACTAAATTGATTGATAGGATGGCGCACGTGTGCCCTAACCACAGCTCAACCGGCAGGGAACCAGCGCCCAAGAGAGTACCCAGAGTTACTAGCAGGGCGGAAGCTGCTATGGTTGTCAACGTTACAACAAGGCCGGCAGCGACCATTTTCGCTCTGCATACCTGGCCAGTTCCAATTCCACCTGATTGGCTTGCCAGCCAACCATTGCCCTCGTGCTCCATGTCCACAATCCGACTGGCGATGACGGCGATTAGTAAAGGACAGGTCATCGGGAAGGCCAGCGAGGTGCCAGCAAGCAATGCTGGCCAGGTTAGTATGTCGGCCCTGCCGGAGGCTGCTCCCATGAGTGACATTCCTGCCACGGAGAGGATGAGAATCAAGGCGACTAATCCGATATGCCGGTGCTTCATTTTGGCGATTTCATTTATAATGAGCTGGAGTCTCATAACTGCCCCCCCCTCGTGTGAGCGCCATGAACACATCTTCTAAACGCTGCTCATCGCGGTATACTGAGTAGATCGGAGCGCCGACATTGACAAGCTCCTTAACGACGCCGGCTGTGGCGTGTTGATCGAATCCTGGCAGTCTCAACCGACCACGATCTACGGTTGCTGGAATGTTGGATCGTTGCCGCAGTGCAGAGGCGGCATGATCAGGGTGAGAGGTCTCGATCAGCACATCCGGCGTCGATGTCTTGAACAGGTCGTCCCGAGTTCCCTGAAATACCAGAGAGCCGTTGCTGATGATGCCGATGACGTCCGCTATCTTGTCTACCTCTCCAAGGATGTGACTTGATACCATGACGCTTGTGCCGTGATTGGCGAGCGCGCGGATCAGTCGGCGCATCTCCTCGATTCCGGCCGGATCCAGACCGTTGGTGGGCTCATCCAGTACTAATAGTCGAGGACGACGGGCCAGTGCCATGGCTATACCGAGACGCTGCTTCATTCCTAGCGAGTAGTTGCGGACTCTCTTGTTCATTTGATCTTGCATCCGAACGGCTGCTATAGCCTCTATGATGGCGGCATCAGGTAGGCCGAGCGTGCGTTGCACAATCCTCATGTTCTCGGCTCCGGTCAGATGTCGATAGCCAGGAGGAGCTTCGATGAGTGAGCCGATGTGTCGTAGCAACGCTTGTCGCGTGGATCTGTCCATCGTGCGTCCCATCACTTGGACGCCACCGCTGGTGGGGGTCACGAGAGACAGCAGCATCTTCATGGTTGTGGACTTCCCAGATCCGTTTGGGCCGATGAAGCCGTATACGCTTCCCTCAGGAACCTGCAAGTTGATGGCGTCCACAACGGTGCGTGAGTCGTAGCGCTTGGTGAGTTGGTATGTTCTGACGATGTCCATGGCTTCACGATGTCAGGGGCGACTGTGGCCTGTCGTCGTGCAGGTGGATGATTCTGGGGTCCTTCTCAAGTATCATCTGATGTGGTGGAAAGGTGGTTTCTATTTCCAGGACGGACGAAGCCGGTCTCGTAAGCGAACACCACTGCCTGGGTCCGGTCCCGCAATGACAGTTTGGTGAGCAGTCGACCGACGTGCGTTTTTATCGTGACCTCGGATAGCGTGAGAGCAGTGGCGATCTCTGAATTGCTGAGGCCGGATGCGACGAGTCCTAGTACTTCCTGCTCCCGTGGAGTGAGCGACTCCCAAGCGATTGACATCGTCGTCGGAGGGGTGGGCAGAGGGCTCGCGGCTGATAAAATGCTCAACTAGTTGTCTGGTGATGCGGGGTTGAACCACGGCGTCGCCTTGGTAGACATGCTTGATGGCCTCAATGAGGTCATGGGTTTCAGAATCCTTGGCCAGGAAGGCATTAGCCCCGGCTCTGAGTGCCTCAAACACGTGCTCATCCAGGTCGAACGTTGTGAGAATCAGGACTCCTGGTGAGTTATCGTCGGGCGTCCTGGTGTGGGCTCGGAGTCGTCGGGTGGCTTCTATGCCGTCAACTTCAGGCATTCGCAGATCCATGAGGATCACGTCAGGGTGAGTCTGCGCCACGAGTGCCGGAACCTCGGCCCCGTTAGTGGCCTCGCCGACGACTCTCACGTCTGGGTGTGCGCCAAGGACCATGCGCAGGCCTGCTCTAACGATCTCCTGGTCGTCGACGACAGCCACCCTGATCGGGGTGCTGAGCGTGTGTGTCATGGGTTCTCCCTTCGTAACGGCAGCTGGGCGAGTACCTCGAAGCCTCCGGTAGGGCTATGACTGGCGTGGAGGATGCCACCCAGAGCCGTTACTCGTTCAGTCATGCCGATCAGCCCGTGTCCCTGTTCTGGTTGGGTGGAGTCCTGGCCATCGTCGGTGACACGGATGCGTAGCTCATGATTTATTCGGGTGATCTCTACCTCGACACGTTGCGCCGTTTTTGCGTGCTTTCGGACGTTGGTCAACGCTTCCTGGATGACTCTGTAGGCAACCACTTGCACGTCAGCAGGAGCATCTACCTCGGCAAGTGAGGCGTGGACAGGTGTCCCTGCTGCGCGAGCCTCGGCCAGTAGGGAGCTGACGTCGTCCAGGCGGGGTGCAGGAGTAAGGTCTTGGTCATCATCGGTGCGCAACACGCTGAGCATCGAGCGCATCTGCTTCATCGCTTCCCGGCTCGTATCGCGTACTCGCACCATTGCGTCTCGGGCGTCTGCTGGGTTGGTGTCGACAGATGCGACAGCGCCGTCGGCTAGCAGCGTTACTGCTGACAGGCTGTGGGAGATGACGTCGTGAAGGTCTCTGGCGATGCGGGTGCGCTCGTTGATGGATGCCATGCGCAACTCAGACTCACGTTGCCGCTCCAGGTATTCGGCGCGTTCGCGTAGCGAAGCCAGATGCGCGCGTCGGGTGCGTTTCAGTCGGCCAGCAAACCATGCCACCGCGACTAGCAGAACGCCGGTGCTCAGCTCGCCGAGATCGAATCCCCCCTCTCCCTAGGTGCAGTAGACCCAGTGCAACCAACCAAGCTAACGCGGCGGCTGCTCCGAACAGCGACACCCTCAGCGGGCGCAGGTTGCCAGAGACCATAACGACACCGTTACCATCACGTCGGCCACCAGCGGGCCCATGCCAAGCCCCAACTGGGCGATGCCGCAGGCCAAGGTGATGGCGTAGGTTTCGGTGGGGAAGCGTCGGCGAAGCAGGTACGGCAGACATAGTCCGGCCTGGACGAGGAGACTGAGCGGTGAGGCGCCCACGGCAGGCACTCCCTGAACCAGCAGGCCGTAGCCGAGAACCGCGACCACCAGCACAACGTCCAGGATCAGCAAGTGGCGAGGGGGCAGCGTGTCGGAAGAGCCTGTAGAGACCATCCAGTTAATTCTATGGCTTTGGGGTCGTGATGGTAAGGCTGGTGCCTTCAGAAGACTTGAGGGGATTCGTGGGCGTGGACCGTGTGAAAGTCCGTAAGGGCGAGGTCGAGAGTGTCCGTCGTCGGGCCACGCAGTCGCGCGTGATGTTCCAGACCATGAACTGGGCTGTGTCGGCCAGGTGTGGGCTGAACAGTCCGGTCAGTCGCAGTGCCGAGTCCTGGATTGCCGGGGTGGCGAGATCGTCGATCTGCCGCGGATTGACCTTCTGCTTTGTGACTCGCAGGGCTGAGACGACGTGCTCGACGTCAGTCGCGCGCTCCCGAGTGAAACCGGAGTCAGTGACGCTGCCGACGCCCCACTTCCTTGCCAGTCCGTCCAGAGACGGCAAGCCCCCGCGGGCCCTTCCGGCCGGCTCGCGCTCGGTACCTACCGTACTGCGGCTTGTACCAGGTGCCTGCGGCTGTGAAGTTCGGCGACTACGTACCGGCCGAGATACCTGGTAGTCCCGCGACAGGAACGCTCGCCGTCTCGCACTTCTCCTAGCTCTCTGCGCCGCTGTGAACGATGCGGCCCGGCCATCTATCTCGCGGACTGTTGCGCCTCGTCTTAGCGCGTCGGACGACCCAGATGGGTGGTGAGTGCGAGGTAGGGCGGGTGGTCGTCAGTCCGGCCATCGGCCCTTGCCAGGAGGCAGGCCGACGGCGGCCAGCAGCCCCGGAAAGCGCTGCTCGATGACGTCGTCGCGCCGGGTTATGCGCCGGTGCTTGCCCTCGCGCTCGGTATGCATGAGCCCCGACTCGCGCAGCACCCGGAAGTGGTGCGACATCGTGGACTTGACGACGTCGTAGCTCAGGTCCCCGCAGTACAGGGCGCCCTCATCGGCGATCCGACGCAGGACGTCGCGGCGGATGGGGTCGGACAAGGCGCCCAGGATCGCGTCCAGGGAGATGTCCCCTGCCTCGGGGTGGAAGAGCTCCCTGTCCTTCACGGTTCGTCCCTGTCTCTCTGTCTCGCGCTTCGCCATCTCAAACTTCGCCCCGGCGCGCACCGGGGCGGGGTTGACAACGATAGCGTCTCGAATAATTCTTAGTACGTCAAACATCGAACTAAGGAGATTTGAGATGACTGAAAAGACTCGTGGCTCATCGCCCGTGTCCGTGGATGGCGAGAGGACGTCGCCGACGGGTGTCCGCGTCTCGACCATGGGGTGGCTGTCCTTCTTCACCATGTTCGCCATCGGGACCGACACCTTCCTCGTCGCGCCCCTGCTGCCCCTGCTCCGGCGCGAGCTCGACGTCCCCTTGTCCCGGGCAGGCTGGCTGGTCTCGGCCTACGCCCTGGGGTACGCGCTGTTCGCCCTCGTGGCCGGCCCCGTCTCGGACCGCCACGACCGACGCCGAGTCATCCTCTCCGGCCTGGCGGCCTTCGTTGTCTTCACCTGCGCGTGCGGCCTGGCCTGGAGCTTCTGGAGTATGGTTGCCGCACGCTTCCTGGCCGGCGTGAGTGCCGCATTCGTCAGCTCCCAGATCTGGGCCTCCATCCCGGTGACGGTGCCCCGGCCGTCCGTCATCAAGGTCATGGGCTATGCGACCGCGGGACTGGCGGTTGCGCAGGTTGCCGGCGTGCCGATCGGCTCCTACCTGTCGATCAGAGGCTGGCAGCTGCCGTTCCTCGTGGTCGCGGCGGTCAGCGTCATCCTGTGGGGACTCCTCTTCCTCTCGTTCCCCCATGTGCGGCCGGTGGGGGAGCCTGCTGACGTCGTTGGCTCCTACTACAGGGTCCTCGGCTCGCGGGTGCTGAGGTGGTCCCTCCTCGCCTACCTCGTGTTCCAGACCGGCAACTACGCCTCGTTCTCCTTCATCGGCTCCTGGCTGGCCAAGGACTTCGGTGCCTCGCAGACCGCTATCGGGAAGGCCATGATGATGATCGGTCTGGGAACGGCGCTGGGCTCGCTCCTCGGTCCACGGGTCGTTGCAAGGATCGGTGAGTGGCGGTCGCTGTGGGGCGGCATCCTCATCCAGGGCGCCTTCTACCTCCTGGCCGCTGCGATGCCGCTCATCGTGACCACCATGTGGGGCGCCGTTGTCGCCTTCGCCGCGGCCCTGGTCGTGGCCGGCTTCCTCCTGCCTGTCCTCATGGGGCAGCTGCAGGCCCACGCCGGCCAAGCCCGAGGAACCGTCTCCTCGCTATCCAACACGGCGATGTACCTCGGTGCCACGATCGCCGGCGCCATCGGCGGCGACCTTCTCACCCGGCTCTCCGGTTTCTGGGGCCCCAGTCTCATGACTGCTTTTGCCTTCCTCCTGGCCGTCGCCCTGTACAGGATCGCCGGCGCCCTGGCTTCCGAGTGACTCGGGTGCCTGTCGTGTACAAAGGACGGCAACACTCCCGATCCTGGGCGCCGTAGGGGGTCCAGGCGGGTGGCCGACCACGGACAGGTCGACAAACTCGATCAGAGAGAATCAAGGGAGAAGCATGTCTCAGCTGACCGTAGCCGTACTCGGTACCGGAATTATGGGCTCGGCGATGGCTCGCAACATCGCTGGCGCCGGCCACGCCGTGCGCGCCTGGAACCGCACGATCTCGCGTGCCCAGCCCCTGGCCGACGACGGCATCGAGATCGCCCCACCGCCACCGCCGCCGTCGAGGGGGCCGACGTCGTCATCACCATGCTCTTCGACGGCGCCGCCGTCGCCGAGGTCATGCGCGAGACCGCTCCCGCCATGCGCCCCGGCGCCGCCTGGCTGCAGATGACCACTGTCGGCCCGGATGATGTGGCCGGCCTGGCCGCCATCGCGCAGTCCGCCGGGGTCCTCTTCTACGACTCGCCCGTCTCCGGGACCCGCCAGCCCGCTGAGTCCGGCACCCTTGTCATCATGACCGCCGGTCCTGCCTCCGGCCGTGAGCTGGTCACTCCGGTCCTGGACGCCGTCGGGTCGCGCACTGTGTGGACCGGCGAGGACGGTGCCGCCGCCACCTCGACCCGCCTCAAGCTGGTCGTCAACTCCTGGGTCATCGCCGTGTCCAACGCCGCCGGCGAGATCGTCACCCTGGCGAAGGTGATCGGTGTGCCCCCGGCCCAGTTCTTCGAGGTGCTCGACGGCGGCGGCCTGGACCTGCCCTTCCTGCGCATCAAGGCCGACCTCGTTGAACGGGGCGCCCTGAGCCCGGCCAACTTCGCCGTCGACACCTCCGGCAAGGACGCCCACCTCATCCTCGAGCTCGCCCGCGAAGCCGGCTTGAGGCTCGATGGCATGGAGGCATTCTCCGCCCGGCTTGACCGTGTCGCCGAGGCCGGCCACGCCCACGAGGACATGGCCGCCTCCTACCTGGCTGGGTTCTCGACCTCAACCAGAACCTCATAAGGGACGCGGCCCCGGGGCAGGGGGTCCAACGTTGGTAGGTGAGGGGGATGAGCCGCTTTGATGGGGGTGGAGTCGGGGCCGGGCCCCGCCCTCGGCAGTCATCCATCCGCCGGGTCCTGCAGGACCCGGACCCCGCACATGAAGTTTTGGTCGTTGTGGAGTCAAAGAGAGCGGGTAGGTGTGTCCGCGCCCCGGTCCCAGCGTCGGCGAGCAGCCGCAATGCTCTCGCGATTGTCCGTTGCCCAGTCGACGAGCTGACGAAGAACGACCGTGAGGGACTCTCCGGTTCCAGTCAACGCGTACTCGACCTGCGGTGGGGAGGTGTCCAGGACCGTCCGGCTGATGAGTCCGTCCCGCTGGAGTCGACGCAGGGTGACTGTGAGCATGCGTTGGGAGATTCCCTCAACCGAGCGCAGCAGCTGCCCGAACCTGCGCCGGCCGTGCAGGCGCAGCTGAATGATGACGAGAACCGACCAGGTGTCCCCGATCCGATCGAGGACGTCGCGCAGGCCGCAGACAGTGCTGTCGGGCTCGCAGTCGCCTTCCTGTGAGGAGGTCTCATTGACGGTTACTCTCGTGTGCCTATCGGCCATGAAGATGCCTTCTTGTCGCGTTCATCGGTTCGCCATACTGTCGACCCGGGTAGTTACTAATAGTAACCAAGGAGGAGTGAAGCAACATGCCCGACAAGTCGAGCGAAGCGATTGGCATCATCGGGTCCGGCCCTATTGGACAGGGGCTGGCGACATTGTGGGCGCAGGCCGGCTACACGGTTCAGCTCGGTGCGCGGTCGCCGGAGTCGGCGAGGCGTGTGAGTGTTCCCTCGAGCGTGCGTGTCGTCAGCTTTGAGGAGGCCGCCCGGCACAAGGTGGTGGTCCTGGCAGTCAAACACAGTGCTGCGCAGGACGTGGTAGATCGTCTCGCGCCGCTCCTCAAGGGGGCGATGGTCTTCGACGTGATGAACGCCGCTGGTATGCGGGAGGGGCAGATCGTCTCCACGCTGCCGGATAGGCGCACTGAAGGGCAGTGGATGGCCGAGATGCTGCCGGACTCAGTGGTTGTGCGCGCCTTCTCCCATATGCAGGAGGAGCTGCTCGTGTCGCGAGCAGGTAAGAATCCCGGAGTCTGGGCGGTCGGATATGCCACCGATGCTCTTGAGGAACGACCGCGAATCGAAAGCCTCCTCGAGGCTACCGGCTATGTGCCCGTATTTGTTGGGACGCTCGTAGAATCATCATTGCTCGATCCTGGCGGATCAGTATTCCCCCACCTGTTCACGGCCGGTGATCTCCAACGTCTTGCCGCCGTGCATCGACTGCCTCGGATGCTGGAGCGATTCAACGCGGGCGACATGAGTGAGGTGCTCCATGACAAGGTTCAGTGGCGCTTCCCCTACGGTCCCACGCTCGGGGTGCAGGAGACCTTCGTCGGGAAGGAGGCGGTTGCGGGTCACCTGAGGAGAGTGCGCGACTCCGGTGTACGCATCTCTGGCGTGCACACCGAGCTCGAGACCCCGCACGGTGCCGTGGTGCACGCCGAGGGAGTGTTCCCGACTGCTCAAGGGCCAGCAACCAGCGAGATCGTCAGCGTCGTCACCATGAAGGACGGGCTCATCGGCGAGGTTCGCGAGTACTGGGACACCGCAGCGATCAAGGGGTGAGTCCCAGGATCGGGGCAGGTGCGGCTGAACGGATCAGTGCCTGCCCCGAGCTGCGACGCCTGCTCTGTACTGACGAGAATGAACCATTAACAATCGTTTTCGGACACAGTGCTAGTCTCGCTCCGGAATCATCCCGACATTGAGAGATCTCACCATGTCCACAACAACCTCAAGCGGCTCCGCTGCGGCGAACCGTCCAGTGCCGGCTCCGGCCCGGTCAAGGAGCTGACGATCCGCGGCGTCCTCATCGGCGGCGTCATCACGCTCGTCTTCACTGCGGCGAATGTCTACCTCGGCCTCAAGGTGGGACTCACCTTCGCCACCTCGATCCCGGCCGCCGTCATCTCCATGGCTGTCCTGCGCCGCTTCTCCGATCACACGATCCAGGAGAACAACATCGTCCAGACGATCGCCTCGGCTGCCGGGACGCTGTCCGCCATCATCTTCGTGCTGCCCGGACTCATCATCGTGGGCTGGTGGACCGGATTCCCCTACCTCCAGACGGTCCTGGTCATCATCCTGGGCGGCATCCTCGGCGTCACCTACTCGATCCCGTTGCGGCGCGCGCTCGTGACCAGCTCCGACCTGCCCTACCCCGAGGGTGTGGCCGGCGCCGAGGTCCTGCGCGTGGGCGACACCAGCGAGGGCAGCGAGGAGTCCAGCCGTGGACTGGGTGTCATCGTGCGGGGCTCCATCGCCTCGGCGGCCCTGTACTTCCTCAACGCCCTCAAGGCCATCAGCGTCGATATCTCCGGGGTCTTCCGGGTCGGTGCCGGCGCCACGATGGTGGGCACCTCCCTGTCTCTGGCGCTGATCGGCGTGGGCCACCTGGTCGGAGTCGGCGTCGGCATCGCCATGATCGTCGGCCTGCTCATCTCCTACGGCGTGCTGCTCCCGATGCGTACCTGGGGCGGGGCGGCCGCCGCCAAGGACCTCGCGGACTTCGTGAGCACCACCTTCGCCAGCGAGGTGCGGATCGTCGGTGCCGGCGCCATCGCCATCGCCGCCATCTGGACCTTCCTGAAGATCCTCGGTCCCATCGCCACCGGCATCCGCGAGTCCCTGGCCACCAGCGCCAAGCGCGACGCCGGCGAGGAGATCCCCCCCTGACTGAGCGCGACCTGTCGATGAAGACGGTCATCGGCGTCACCGTCGGCTCGATGCTGCCCATCGGTGTGCTCCTGTGGCTGTTCCTGCACGGGACCTCCATGGCCCACCACACGGCGGGCCTCATCATCGCCTCCATCCTCTTCATTCTGCTGACCGGACTGGTCGTGGCCTCGGTCTGCGGTTACATGGCCGGTCTCATCGGCTCGTCCAACTCGCCGATCTCCGGCGTCGGCATCCTCGTGGCGGTGACGGCTGCCGCGCTCGTGCGCACCATTGCCACCTCCTCCTCGCCCGACGACGTCCGCACCCTGGTGGCCTACACCCTGTTCGTCACCGCGGTCGTCTTCGGCGTGGCCACCATCTCGAACGACAACCTTCAGGACCTCAAGACCGGGCAGCTTGTCGACTCCACTCCGTGGAAGCAGCAGGTTGCCCTCGTCATCGGCGTCGTCTTCGGTGCCATCGTCATCCCGCCGGTGCTCAGCCTCATGCAGGGCGCCTCGGCTTCGCCGGCGCCCCCGGTGCCGGTGCCGACGCTCTGGCCGCGCCCCAGGCGAACCTCATCAAGCACCTGGTTCAGGGCGTCCTCGGTGGCGACCTCAACTGGAGTCTGCTGGGTCTGGGCGCCCTCATCGGCGCCGTTGTCATCGCCATCGATGAGATCCTGCGCCGCAACAGCAAGTACTCCCTGCCTCCGCTCGCCGTCGGCATGGGCATGTACCTGCCGATGGCCGTGACGGTCATGATCCCGATCGGCGCCGCCCTCGGCCACGTCTACGACCGCTGGGCCCAGCGCACCGCCAACCCGGAGCGGGCCAAGCGCATGGGCACGCTCATGGCGACCGGCCTCATCGTCGGCGAGAGTCTTGCCGGTGTTGTCTACGCCGGGATCGTCGTGGCCTTCGGCGGCAAGGAGGACCCGCTGGCCATCATGCCCGAGGGCTTCGCCGGCATCGCCCCCTGGGTGGGCCTGGTGCTGTTCGTCGGCACCCTGTGGTACCTCTACCGGGGCGCCCGCCAGGAGAGCACCCGCGACTGAGTGCCGCTGCTCCGGTCTCCGGAGGTTATCGGCTCCTCGTACCGATCGTCCTCGCGGTCGCCGTCCCTGCACTAGCTGGGCGGCGGCCGCGAGGACGCGTAGTACCAGGAGGACCTCATGACTTCGACAGCACCGGCAGCATCAGTGGCATGCGGTATCGACATCGGCGGATCGGGCGTCAAGAGCGCCCTGGTCGACCTGGCCACGGGCACGTTCATCGGTGAGCGCGTCCGCATCGACACTCCCGAGGAGTCCACTCCTGCGGCCGTTGCCGAGGTGTGCCGCGAGCTCCTCGAACAGCTCGAGGTGGGCGACGACGTCCCGGTCGGCGTGGCCCTGCCCGCTCCGATCGTCCACGGCACCGTCCCGTTCATCGCAAACCTCGACAAGTCCTGGACGGGCGTCAACCTCACCGAGCTCATGCGCGAGCACCTGGGCCGGCCGGTGACCGGCCTCAACGACGCCGACGCCGCCGGCCTGGCGGAGGTAGCCTTCGGCGCCGCCAAGGACGTGCCAGGGACCATCATCGTCACCACCCTGGGCACCGGGATCGGCTCCGCCGTCATTGTTGACGGAACCCTGGTCCCCAACACCGAGCTCGGGCACCTGGAGATCGACGGCTACGACGCCGAGAGCCGGGCCTCCGCCGGGCAGCGCACCGCACAGGAGCTGTCCTGGAAGAAGTGGGCCAAGCGTCTCCAGCGCTACTACTCCCACGTGGAGATGCTCTTCTCCCCGGACTTGTTCGTCGTCGGTGGTGGAGTCTCCCGCAAGCACGAGAAGTACCTGCCGCTGCTCGATCTCAAGACCACGATCGTTCCGGCCCAGCTGCTCAACACCGCCGGCATCGTGGGGGCCGCTTATCAGGCCTCCCGCACGCGCACCTCCTGAGTACCCGCACGCGGATCGGTACTGAGCGAAGGCTCGCCCGATCCGAGGGCGACATGCTCCAGGCGGCGGCCTTGTGCCGGCCTGTTGCAGCCCTGAGAGGGGACGGGTGCCGACGAGCGGTGCTGCGCAGCGGAGAGCGGGCCCGGCTTCGAGCACTCTGATGTGATGCAGGTCGCAAGGAAGTCGTTTGACAGACTCTGGTCAGGTGTGGCTATAGTACTCCTCGCTGCCGGCGCGACTATGAATGGTTCGACGGCGGTACTGGACGGCGGAAACGCTGAGTCAGCAGGAGTGATCCGGCTGGTGCGGTGAAAAGCAGAATAGTTCAGAGATCAGGGTCACGCGATCCGGATTTGAATCTCGAATGCCAACCTGCTTATGCTAGTCCGGTCGCCTTTGAGAGGCAAGAGGAGATTCTTTCTCATCTGAAATCTCGGTGGGTGTGTTGTTTGAGAACTCGATAGTGTGTCATGTTTTTTATGCCATGGTCCCTTGGGGCTGCGCATGGTTGTGTGTGGTTTTTTTGGGGGCTTGTTTTGTTTTTGGTTTGCCTGGTCCTGCTTTTTTTTGTTGTGGGGTTGGGTTGGGCCTGGTCTGGTTTTCTGGACTGTTGTTCTGACTGTTGCTCTGGCTTGGCTTCATGCTTTGTTGTGTGGGGTTGGTTGGGGTTTGTTGGTTTTGTTTGGAGAGTTTGATCCTGGCTCAGGACGAACGCTGGCGGCGTGCTTAACACATGCAAGTCGAACGGTGAAGCGCTTTCCTTTTTGGTTGGTGTGGATGAGTGGCGAACGGGTGAGTAACACGTGAGTAACCTGCCCCCTTCTTCTGGATAACCGCATGAAAGTGTGGCTAATACGGGATATTCTGTGCCTGCTGCATGGTGGGTGTGGGAAAGATTGTGCCTTTGGGTGTTTTCGGTGGGGGATGGGCTCGCGGCCTATCAGCTTGTTGGTGGGGTGATGGCCTACCAAGGCGGTGACGGGTAGCCGGCCTGAGAGGGTGGACGGTCACACTGGGACTGAGACACGGCCCAGACTCCTACGGGAGGCAGCAGTGGGGAATATTGCACAATGGGCGCAAGCCTGATGCAGCGACGCCGCGTGAGGGATGGAGGCCTTCGGGTTGTGAACCTCTTTCGCCAGTGAAGCAGGCCTGTCCCTTTTGTGGGTGGGTTGACGGTAGCTGGATAAGAAGCGCCGGCTAACTACGTGCCAGCAGCCGCGGTAATACGTAGGGCGCGAGCGTTGTCCGGAATTATTGGGCGTAAAGAGCTCGTAGGCGGCTGGTCGCGTCTGTCGTGAAAATCCTCTGGCTTAACTGGGGGGCTTGCGGTGGGTACGGGCCGGCTTGAGTGCGGTAGGGGAGACTGGAACTCCTGGTGTAGCGGTGGAATGCGCAGATATCAGGAAGAACACCGGTGGCGAAGGCGGGTCTCTGGGCCGTTACTGACGCTGAGGAGCGAAAGCGTGGGGAGCGAACAGGATTAGATACCCTGGTAGTCCACGCCGTAAACGTTGGGCACTAGGTGTGGGGGGCCTTTTCCGGGTCTTCCGCGCCGTAGCTAACGCATTAAGTGCCCCGCCTGGGGAGTACGGCCGCAAGGCTAAAACTCAAAGGAATTGACGGGGGCCCGCACAAGCGGCGGAGCATGCGGATTAATTCGATGCAACGCGAAGAACCTTACCAAGGCTTGACATGTGCCGGTCGGCTCCGGAGACGGGGTTTCCTCCTTGTGGGGCCGGTTCACAGGTGGTGCATGGTTGTCGTCAGCTCGTGTCGTGAGATGTTGGGTTAAGTCCCGCAACGAGCGCAACCCTTGTCCCGTGTTGCCAGCACGTTGTGGTGGGGACTCGCGGGAGACTGCCGGGGTCAACTCGGAGGAAGGTGGGGATGACGTCAAATCATCATGCCCCTTATGTCTTGGGCTTCACGCATGCTACAATGGCCGGTACAGAGGGCTGCGATACCGTGAGGTGGAGCGAATCCCTTAAAGCCGGTCTCAGTTCGGATCGGTGTCTGCAACTCGACACCGTGAAGTTGGAGTCGCTAGTAATCGCAGATCAGCAACGCTGCGGTGAATACGTTCTCGGGCCTTGTACACACCGCCCGTCACGTCATGAAAGTCGGCAACACCCGAAGCCCGTGGCCCTACGGGGAGCGGTCGAAGGTGGGGCTGGTGATTGGGACGAAGTCGTAACAAGGTAGCCGTACCGGAAGGTGCGGCTGGATCACCTCCTTTCTAAGGATAGGTTATGTGTGGGGGTGGCTGTCTCTGGTTGCTTGTTTGTCTGGGCCGTTGATGGTCTGGGCCGGCTGGAGGGGCTGCTTCTGCGGAAAGGGCGGCTGGTCGTGTCTCGTGGGTTGGTTCTCGCGGGTGGGGTTGGCTTGTCTGGTGATTGGTGTAGGAAAACACGCACTGCTGCTGCTGCTGCCTGTTGTGTGGGGGTGGGCGGGTGGTGGGTGCCCCTTTGCGTGCTTGGTGCGTGTGGGGGTGGCATGCTGTCGGGGTTCTGGGGCAGTGCGCCCTGGGTTGCCCTGGCCCGTCCAGGGTTCCATTTCTTGGGGGTTTTGGGTGGGTGTGGGTGGGTTGGTTGTGAACTGTATAGTGGACGCGAGCATCTTACTGTAAGATTTCTGCGACAAGTTTCTTGATTTTGTCGTGTGTTTTGTTGTTTGTTTTTTTGAGCGTTCGGTGGATGCCTTGGCATCAGGGGCCGATGAAGGACGTGGTGGCCTGCGATATTCCTCGGGGAGCCGGCTGGCGGGCTGTGATCCGAGGGTTTCCGAATGGGGGGACCCGGCACGAGTTATGTCGTGTCACCTGCATCTGAATTGTATAGGGTGTGGGGGGTGACGCGGGGAAGTGAAACATCTCAGTACCCGTAGGAGAAGATATTCCGTGAGTAGTGGCGAGCGAAAGCGGATGATGGTTAAACCGTGTGCGTGTGATACTCGGCAGGGGTTGCGTGTGCGGGGTTGTGGGGCTGTCCTGTCCTCTTCTGCCGGAGAGGGGGCGCGTGTGCTGGCCGGTAGCTGAATCGTCTGGGAAGGCGTGGCGTAGTGGGTGATACCCCCGTAGGCGGAACTGGTTGGTGTGTGTCTGGGATGGTGTTGCCCGAGTAGCACGGGGCTCGTGGAATCCTGTGTGAATCTGCCAAGACCACTTGGCTGCCTGAATACCTCCTGATGACCGATAGTGGATAGTACCGTGAGGGAATGGTGAAAAGTACCCCGGGAGGGGAGTGAAATAGTACCTGAAACCGGGCGCTTACAAGCCGTCAGAGCCTCCCGCATGTTTTTTGTGTGTGGGGGTGGTGGCGTGCCTTTTGAAGAATGAGCCTGCGAGTCAGTGGCGTGTCGCGAGGTTAACCCGTGTGGGGTAGCCGTAGCGAGAGCGAGTCCGAATAGGGCGAGTGTAGTGGCGCGTTCTGGACCCGAAGCGGGGTGATCTACCCATGGCCAGGTTGAAGCACGTGTAAGAGCGTGTGGAGGACCGAACCCACCTAGGTTGAAAACTGGGGGGATGAGCTGTGGGTAGGGGTGAAAGGCCAATCAAACTCCGTGATAGCTGGTTCTCCCCGAAATGCATTTAGGTGCAGCGTCGCGTGTTGCCCGGCGGAGGTAGAGCTACTGGGTGGCTGATGGGCCCCACAGGGTTACTGACGTCAACCAAACTCCGAATGCCGTTCGGGTTGTAGCGTGGCAGTGAGACTGCGGGGGATAAGCTCCGTGGTCGAGAGGGAAACAGCCCAGATCGCCGGCTAAGGCCCCTAAGCGTGTGCTAAGTGGGAAAGGATGTGCGGTCGCGCAGACAACCAGGAGGTTGGCTTAGAAGCAGCCATCCTTGAAAGAGTGCGTAATAGCTCACTGGTCAAGTGATCGTGCGCCGACAATGTAGCGGGGCTCAAGCACACCGCCGAAGCCGCGGACCCATGACAGTGTTCCTTTCATCGTCCGGCTTGCCCGGGTGGTGGCAGGGGTTGTGGGTGGTAGGGGAGCGTCCTGCACCGGGGGAAGCCTGTGGGTGACTGCTGGTGGACGGTGCGGGAGTGAGAATGCAGGCATGAGTAGCGATACTAGGGGTGAGAAGCCCTAGCGCCGAATGACCAAGGGTTCCAGGGCCAGGCTAGTCCGCCCTGGGTGAGTCAGGGACCTAAGGCGAGGCCGACAGGCGTAGTCGATGGATGACGGGTTGATATTCCCGTACCGGCGAAGCACCGCCCATGCTGACGCGCGGGTGCTAACCCACGCCCGGCCGCCATAATGGCCGCGCCTACTCCTTTCGGGGGTGGTGTGGTTGTGGTGGTGGGGTCTGGGGACCCTCCGTGCAGGTAGGCAAGCGTGTTAACAGGGGTGACGCACAGTGGTAGCCCGGCGGACCTGATGGCTTGGTCCGTTCAAGCGCGCAGCCCGTCCTCCAGGTAAATCCGGAGTGGCTGTCTTTGATGACGGGGGTGAGGCGTGATGGTGACCCCACGCTGGTGGGGGATAACAGGGTGATCCTGGGGTGCCGAGAAAAGCCTCGACGCGATGGTGCCAGCCGCCCGTACCCTAAACCGACACAGGTGGTCGGGCAGAGTATGCCTAGGCGCACGAGTGAATCATGGTTAAGGAACTCGGCAAAAATGCCCCCGTAACTTCGGGAGAAGGGGGGCCCGAACCCTGAAGCCCCTTTTGCGGGCTAGGGGGGAGGGTCGCAGAGGCCAGGGGGAAGCGACTGTTTACTAAAAACACAGGTCCGTGCGAAGCCGTAAGGCGATGTATACGGACTGACGCCTGCCCGGTGCTGGAAGGTTAAGAGGAACCATCAGCCCCTCTTGGGGGTGAAGTGGTGAATTTAAGCCCCAGTAAACGGCGGTGGTAACTATAACCATCCTAAGGTAGCGAAATTCCTTGTCGGGTAAGTTCCGACCTGCACGAATGGCGTAACGACTTCCCCGCTGTCTCAACCATGAGCTCGGCGAAATTGCAGTACGAGTAAAGATGCTCGTTTCGCGCAGAAGGACGGAAAGACCCCGGGACCTTTACTACAGCTTGGTATTGGCGCCCGCTATAGCTTGTGCAGGATAGGTGGGAGACTGTGAAGCCGCCACGCCAGTGGTGGTGGAGTCGTCCTTGAAATACCACTCTGGTTATGGCGTGCGCCTGAACCTGGGCCCGTGATCCGGGTTAGGGACAGTGCCTGGTGGGTAGTTTAACTGGGGCGGTTGCCTCCTAAAGTGTAACGGAGGCGCTCAAAGGTTCCCTCAGCCTGGTCGGCAACCAGGTGTTGAGTGCAAGTGCACAAGGGAGCTTGACTGTGAGACCGACGGGTCGAGCAGGTACGAAAGTAGGAACTAGTGATCCGGCGATCCCGTGTGGGTGGGTCGTCGCTCAACGGATAAAAAGGTACCCCGGGGATAACAGGCTGATCCTGCCCAAGAGTCCATATCGACGGCATGGTTTGGCACCTCGATGTCGGCTCGTCGCATCCTGGGGCTGGAGCAGGTCCCAAGGGTTGGGCTGTTCGCCCATTAAAGCGGTACGCGAGCTGGGTTTAGAACGTCGTGAGACAGTTCGGTCCCTATCCTCTGCGCGCGCAGGAGACTTGAGAAGGCCTGTCCCTAGTACGAGAGGACCGGGACGGACGAACCTCTGGTGTGCCAGTTGTCCCGCCCGGGGCACGGCTGGTTGGCTACGTTCGGGAAGGGTAACCGCTGAAAGCATCTAAGCGGGAAACCATCTTCAAGATAAGGTCTCCACAAGAAGGACTTGTCCTTCTTGGTAGGCCCCCAGCAGACTACTGGGTTGATAGGCCAGGAGTGGAAGACCGGCAACGGTTGACTGAGCTGACTGGTACTAATAGGCCAACACAAACAACAACACCCCCACCACCACACACCTAGCGTGCGTGAGAATGCCGGGGGTGAGCGATACAGCATGCGCGAGGCGTCCACTATACGGTCCACACCCAACCCAACCACACACAAGCACACACACGCAGCGTGTGGTCAGCGGGCAGCCCAGGCAACCAGACAATCGAATAACCCTCACCACAATCAAGACGGCCCACGCACTGCCCGTACAGTCGTCTCGGTGGTCACAGCGACAGGGAAACGCCCGGCACTCCATCCCGAACCCGGAAGCTAAGCCTGACAGCGCCGATGGTACTGCACCCGCCAGGGTGCGGGAGAGTAGGACACCACCGAGCACACACCACACAGCTGGCCCGGGAACCGCCAACAACAGCGGCCCCGGGCCAACTGCTTGTCTGGGTGTTGATGAGGGTCCTCGACATCACCCTGTGCTGCAGGTGGTGACATCACGAAGGCTCGGCTCCCTCATGGATCTGTTGCTTGAGGGCTTCGATGATGCAGGTGATGGCTTCGTCGGCGGCCTTCCAGTCGTCGGTGGCGAGTGCCAGCAGAAGGGCCCCCCGATACCCGGCAAGCGCCGTCGATATGACTGCCTCCACCTTCTGCGGGGGAACGCCTCGGGATGTTAGTTGGCCGCTCATTGCATGAACCCAGTCGTCGTCAAGGGTGCGGACAAGGGGGCGGTAGGTCGCCGGTTCGCGAACTGACAATGCGGCCAGCTCGAAGTAGAGCGCAAGAAAAGACTGTGACTGCGGTTGCTTGGCCTCCTCCCACAGCCGGCCTATCGCCTCGGAGATGGCTTCGCCTGCGGTGGCAGACGCGGTTGGTGGGTCTTCCAGCAGCTCCTTGATCGCAGGCCGGCGTCGGCGTAGATGCCGGATCGCTTCCACAATCAGATTCTCTTTGCTGTCGAAGTGATAGAGCAGAGTGCGAGGGGAGACCCCCAGATCGGACGCCAAGGGTCTCAGGGTGAGTCCGTGGAGTCCTCGATTCAGAAGCGAGTCTGCTGCACGATCGAGAAGTCTGGCAGTGATCTGGGGGTCCTGAGGTCTGGCCACCCCCTATTCTTACCACGGTTGTTTCAGTAATGTGGAGGCATGTGCTCGCAACATTTTGAACCTACTCGCGATGACCTGCGCTCCGCGCTCGCCTATGGTGTGGGGATCTGGGGGCTGGCGACGACGGTCATCGTGATAGCCGGCCCGATTCTCGTACCCGCTGCGGGATCTGTCATTGCCGTAGGAGTGACTGTTCTGTACGCACTGGGGGCGCTGCTGGTGTCCTACCTCGCCTACAGCGTCTACCGGCTGAGGCGCCCAGATACCTTGATGCTTCGCCTTGTTTTCGGGACGACAGCCGCTGCGTCGGGTCTCATTCTTGACGCAGTGACCTATGCCGTGTGTGCTGGACGCTATCCTGCCTTGTCCGGCTCTCAGCAAGGATCGATAGCGTTCTTCTTGGTGGCCGCCTACGGTGCCATGCTTCTTGCTCCGCATCTACGTCGTCGTCGCGGTTAGCGACGGTGACCTTGGCTGGGGTACGGGGACGGAATCAACGAAGGCCTGCGCCGCCGGGCTGGGTTGAAGGAGTCCCAAGCGAGGTACTCCACCCGGACGGGGCCATCGCTGACTGGGATGCACGCGCAGCCGGGCACCTCGCGGGCCACGCTGGGAGCAACAAGCGCCGCCCCCAGCCCCTGACGCACGAGGCCCGTGAGCAGCTCGGCCGTATTCACCTCGAAGCTCACCTCGCGGCGGAGCCCCGCCCTGTCAAAGGCCAGGTCGGACTGCTCGCGTCCCGACGACCCTGCCGGAAAGTCCACGAAAGGCTCATCGGCCAGGTCCTCAAGACGGAGCCGGTGCCGGCCTGCCAGTCGGTGATCCACCGGCAGCACCGCCACCAGGTGCTCCCGCGAGAGCTCTCGCGTCTGCACGCCCTGCGGCGTGACGGCCTCCGCCAGGCCGAGGAAGCCCACGTCCAGCGTCCCCGCGGCGATACGACGGAGGAAGTCATCGCTGCCGCCAGTGCGCACGTGCACGCTGACCTCGGGATAGCTGCGACGGAATGCACCCAGGACGGCCGCAACGTCCACCGCAGTGACGGTGGGGATCACTCCGATGGTCAACGAGCCCCTGATCTCCCCGTGGGCGGCCGCTGCCGCGACCTTCGTGCGCTCCACCGCCTGCAGGCACAATCGCGCCTGCTTCACGAACGCTTCCCCGGCGGGTGTCACCCCCACCTTGCGGCTCGTGCGCGCGAACAGCGTCACCCCCAGCTCGCTCTCCAGCGACTTGATCTGACGACTCAGGGCCGACTGCACCACGAAGCACCGCTCGGCCGCGCGAGTGAAGCTCTGCTCCTCAGCAATGGCCACGGCGTATCTCATCTGCTGCAGCTCCACCCATCAATCTTAGAAGAGCATCGCTGTCATCTCATCTATGTCATCGACGAATCGATGTGCGCCCTTCAGGCTGGAGGCATGACGACTCATGCCGCCCCCTCCAGCGCCACGCGCGACTCCAGGTCGGCCGCGCCCGGCGGCGCCCTGTCAAACGGCCGGATGAGAATCGCCTGGATCGCCCTGACGGCCCTGGCGCCGGCCGTCTGGGGGACGACGTACATCGTCACCACCCGAGCCCTTCCATGTGGGCATCCGGTTTTCGCCGCGCTGATGCGCACACTTCCTGCGGGTGCCCTCGCCCTCCTGGCCGCCCGGCAGCTGCCGCGCGGAACCTGGTGGTGGAAGAGCCTCGTCCTCGGGGCTCTCAACATGACGTGCTTCTTCCCCCTGCTCTTCGTCGCCGCGCAGCGCCTGCCCGGGGGTGTGGCCGCGACACTCGGGGCCGCGCAACCGATCATCGTCGCGGGCCTCGCCGTCACTGTGCTCGGTGAACGCCTGTCGGCATGGAGGCTGATATGGGGCGTGAGCGGCGTCGTCGGTATCGCACTCGTCGTCCTGGGACTACAGGCACAGCTCGACGCCCTCGGAGTGGCGGCCGGCCTGGGCGGTGCCGTCTCCATGGGCCTGGGAGTCGTCCTCACTAAACGCTGGGGCAGGCCCGACGGCATCAGCGCCCTCGGCCTGGCCGGCTGGCAGCTCACCGGCGCCGGCCTGCTGCTGATCGTGCCCGCCCTCGTCCTCGACGGCATCCCAGCCGGAATCGGTACCAGAGCCGTAGCGGGATACGCCTGGCTCGGGCTCGTGGGAGGGCTGGCCGCCTACGTCCTCTGGTTCGAGGGCATACGCCGACTGCCGGTCACGCCGACGACGCTGCTGGGCCTGCTCTCACCCCTGACCGCGGCACTCCTCGGGCACGTCATCGCCGGTGAGGCGCTCACGCCTCTCCAGCTCCTGGGATTCGCGCTCGCTCTGACCGCGATGAGCGCGGGCCAGCTCGCCCCGCCCTCTTCCCGATCCTCCTCTCGAAAGGACCCGTCATGAGAATCATCGTCCTGGGTGCCACCGGCATGGCCGGAACAGCCGTCGTCAATGAGGCACTGAGCCGCGGTCACGAGGTGACCGCCGTCTCCCGGCGGCGACGCCATCGGGCCGGCGCCGGCGTCACCTCATGCCTGCTGGACGTCACCGACGTCGGGAGCGTGGCCGGCCTCCTGAAAGACAGTGATGCCGCCGTCGTCGCACTCCGCCCACCTGCGGGTCACGAGAGCGACCTGGTCCGACTGACGGAGGCTGTCCTGGACGCCGCCTCCAGGAGCCGAACGCCCCTGCTCATCATCGGGGGCGCAGCCCCACTGAGCTCGCCCAGCGATCCCGGCACCCTCGCCATTGACGACCCACCATTGTGCCGCCGGCCTGGAAAGACGTGGCTCAGGCGAGTCTCGATCAGTTCCGTGCCTGCCAGGCGCACGGCTACGAGGGCTGGGTCTATCTCAGCCCGCCGGCGATCTTCGGCCCGGGAGACGTCACCGGCTCCTACCGCCGCGGAACCACCACGCTTCTGCGGGACGCCCACGGAGAATCCCGCATCAGCCCCGAGGACCTTGCTCTCGCCGTCGTCGATGAGCTGGAGCACCCCGGTGGCGAGCAGCATGTCACCGTCATCGCCTCGCCCCGAGGGGACTCAGACCCAGGACGACAGAAGCATGTGATGGATCCAGAAGGAACGTGAGACTGTCTGTCCGGTCCAGATCGGCCACCAGAAGGCCGCCGCCGCGCAGGCCAGGAGCGTGACCGCGATGATGAGGCAGATGCCCTCGGTGCGGATCTGCCACGTGGGTGCCATCGTCCAGTTCGATAGAAGGCCCACGCCCGGCGCCGGCCGGCCGGCTGCGGAGCGCCGTCGTCGGACGATGCCGGCGTGGCGGTGCCCGACGACGGCGACAGGTCCGGGTAGCCGGTCAGTTCCTTGTAGGTCTGCTGCTGCGTCGCATCGGCCCGAGGGTCGGTGACGGAGGCGTCGCTGCCGGACTCGAGGTCGTCGTCGGCATCGGTCGAGGTCGTGCTGATGCGGTACATGCCGGGATCGGTCTCCACCACCGGGGGTGTCCACACGGGCGTGCGCCCGAACTGCGGACCGAAACCCAGGAATCTGGCCCCCACACCTCGCCATGGCCGGATGTCCGGGCCGATCTGTCCCCTCCTGAGGGCCTCCATCTGCGCCTTGGCGCTCGTCGAGCCCGGCAGTGGTGGCAGCAGCCCGGAAGCCATGCCCAGCGCCAGCACGAGAACGAGTACGACGCAGGGTACGAAGGCCACCGTGTAGAAGGTGAAGATGGTGCGGTCCCGGTACTGGAACCACGGCACGTACAGGCCCAGGTAGCCGATAAGAGGCACCCAGGCCCGCCAGTCGCGGTTCTTCACCCCGATGATGATCACGGCCACCAGCGCCACCACGGCTGACCACCAGATGACGATGTTCCCGATCGAGGGTGATCGCCTGAATGCACTCCCCGTCCCAACAGGTCTGCGGTACCTGCGCCTTCTCCTGCCAGAAGAAGGAGGTCGGCCGGGTCTGCAGCAGCCAGCCGGAGGGCTTCGACTGGTACGGGTGCGCAGCGGCCAGACCCACGTGGAACTCGTAGGTCCTCTGGTGGTAGGCGATGAAGTCGTTGATGTTGTAGAGCACCGAGTCGTTGACGTGCCCGGGCAGCCAAGGGACAGGAACTGACCCGCCATGCTTGAGCTGGCTCTCCGCCCAGCCGTGCATGTAGGCGCCGGGGTGGGTGAACCAGGACCACCAGCAGGCGACGTAGACCGCGACGGCCGCCGGCACCATGTGGAGGAAGTCGCTCACACCCTGGGCGACGGTCCCCTCCAGGAACCAGGCCCGCGCCCCGACCCGCCGCAGTGCGAGCGTGTCCCAGGTGACGACGACGATGCCGGAGGCCGCCACCAGGTAGAGCCCCGACCACTTGATGGAGCAGGTCAGACCCAGTGCGATGCCGGCCGCCAGCAGCCAGAAGCGGAAGGTGGCGTGCGGGGCCCGCGCCCCCGGTCTCGTCCCCGCCATCTTGCGGGCCAACCTCGCCCGCGACCACTCCCGGTCCCGGACCAGGCAGTACAGGGTCACGGTGGCGAAGAAGCCGATGAACACGTCCAGCAGCCCGATGCGCGACTCGGTCAGGGCCACGCCGTCGATCGCCAGGAACAGCCCGGCCAGGCCCGCCAGCAGGGCGAGCGGGTCAGGCGCATCGTCAGACGCGCCAGCAGCATCACCGTGAGGATCCCGGCGATGGCCGGCATGATCCGCCAGCCGAAGGGCGAGGCCGGCCCGAAGACCTCCATGCCGGCGCCGATGAGCCACTTGCCCAGCTGGGGGTGGACGACGTAGGCGGCGTTATCAGTCAGTTTGGAGAAGTCCCCGATGGCGAAGGCCGCATCGGCGTTGTCCTTCCAGCTCCCCTCATAACCCAGGCGCCACAGGGAGTAGGCGTCCTTGACGTAGTAGATCTCATCGAACATGAGCGTCTTGGGATGGTTCAGCCCGATGAGGCGCAGCAGCGCTGCGATGACTCCGACGACGCCGGTGACGATCCAGCCGCGGACCCTCACGGCGCGGGGCATGTCCCAGAACAGTCCCGGTAGGCGCATCAGCTCGGCGATGATCCATGTGACGACGGAGGTGAACCACCGGCGGAGTCTCGGTGCCCGAGGGGGGGCCCTTCTTCAGTCCGACAAGGCGCAGCAGTGCTCCGATGACTTGGACGAGACCGTCCACGAAGGAGTTGCCGAGTCGCGTGGCGACGACCATCTCATGGTCCACCGGCCCCAGCCCGAGCAGGGTGCGCAGCTCGGCCTCGGTGCGCTCCTCGATGGCGGGCTCGGCCGGTGCGGGGCCTGTGGCCTCATCCCGCCCCAGGGCGGGTTCCTGTGCTCGTTCCTGCTCCACGTCCGGGCCGGAGGAACCGTCACGGGACTGCTCGGGGGACTGTTCAGGGGACAGCGCGCTCGGAGTCGTCACACCCCGAGTCTAGGCGGCAGCCTCTTCGAGAGCGCACCGACATACTGTGTCCCTATGATTGAGAGCAGCCCGTCCGCAGAAGCCGCGATTGTCGGATACGGCCACGATGACAGACCCGGCCCGGGCGACCAGGACGAATCCACTGCCGACCACGGCCTCGCTGCTCCCGCCGCCCACAGCCCCGACCTGCGGGGCGGGACGATCACCCTGGCCGCCACCCCGATCGGCAACGTCTCCGACGCGTCCCTGCGCCTGCGCTGCGCCCTGGAGCAGGCCGACCTCATTGCCGCCGAGGACACCCGCCGGCTGCGGGCCCTGGCCCAGCGCCTCGACGTCGAGTCCTGTGGGCGCGTCATCGCCTTCTACGAGCACAATGAGCGTGAGCGCGCCCCCGAGCTGCTGGAGGCCGCCCGCAGCGGCCTGCGAGTCCTGGTCGTCTCCGACGCCGGGATGCCATCGGTCTCCGACCCCGGGTACCGACTCGTCCAGGCCGCGGTCCGGGAGCAGGTACCCGTCACCGTCGCACCGGGCCCCTCGGCGGTGCTGACCGCTCTGGCCCTGTCCGGGCTGGCCTCCGACCGGTTCTGCTTCGAGGGATTCCTGCCGCGCAAGCCGGGGGGAGCGGCGTCGCGCCCTGGAGTCCCTGGCCACCCAGGAGCGCACCATGATCTTCCTGGAGTCGCCCCGCCGCGTCCACGACTCCCTGGCGGCCATGGCCGGGGTTCTCGGTGCTGATCGCCCCGCGGCACTGTGCCGGGAGCTGACCAAGACCCATGAGCAGGTGCTGCGGGCCACGCTGGCCGAGCTGGCCCGGGCCACGGCCGACGGCGTCCTGGGGGAGGTGGTTCTCGTCGTCGCCGGAGCCGAGCCCGCCGCCGCCAGCCCCCAGGACGTCGCGCGCCGGGCCCTGGCGCTGGCCGAGAGCGGCATGCGCCTCAAGGCGGCTGCGGCCCAGGCGGCCGCCGAGGGCGGCCTGCGCCCCAACGAGGTCTACCGCGCGGCCCTGGAGCTGCGTCATACCGCAGACTGACCCGACCGGGTCCCCGGCGCGGCCGATCCCGCTATGGTCGGGTCATGAACACTGAGCACCGCACCGGTTCCCAGGCCCGCGCTCGCCGGGCCCTCATCGTCGTCGACGTCCAGCCCACCTTCTGCGAGGGAGGCGCTCTGGCGGTGGCCGGCGGCAACGCCGTCGCCGAGCGCATCGCCACCCACCTGTCCTCCCACCGGGGGGGACTACGACCTGGTGGTCACCACCCAGGACTGGCACATCGATCCCGGTGAGCACTTCTCCAGCGAGCCCGACTTCGTCGACACCTGGCCCGTTCACGGCGTGGCCGACTCCGCCGAGGCCCAGCTCCATCCCGCCCTGAGCGGCCTGGACGCCGACGCCGCCGTGAAGAAGGGCCAGTACGCCGCCGCCTACTCCGGTTTCGAAGGCGTTGACGAGGACGGCCGCACCCTGGCCGACATCCTGGGCGCCGCCGGCATCGAGGCCGTCGACGTCGTCGGCCTGGCCGAGTCCCACTGCGTCAAGGACACCGCCCTGGACGCGGCCCGGCAGGGCTACCGGGTGCGGGTTCTGACCGACCTGACCGAGCCGGTCAGCCCCGAGCTGGGACGTGTCGCCCGCGCCGACATGAGCGCCGCCGGCATCGAGCTGGCGCCCTCCTACTGAAGCGCTGTCGACACCGGCCACCAACCTGTTCACCAGGCTGTGGCCCCGAGCAACAGGGGTGCCCTCGCCGAATTCTCTCGGCGAGGGCACCCCTGCGTCGGCTGAGACGGGCTACTGGGCCGGCCAGCCACCGGGCTGCTGGTACGGGCCCGGCTGTCCGGGGTGCCCCTGCTGGTTGTACGGCCCCTGCTGCACAGGCTGGGTGAACACCGACGGCTGCTCGGGCTGAGCCTGCTGCTGAGCCGGTTGCTGCCCCGTCCAACCGAACTGGGCGGTCGGCGCTATCTGCGAGTACTGAGGCGCAGCTCCTGCCCCGGCCGCCGAGGGCGCGTAAGGGGCCTGCTGGGGCGCCGGCTCCGGCTGCTGGTACTGGGGCTGCTGGGCGTACTGCGGCGGCTGCTCGGACTGCCAGGCGCCCTGCGTGTAGACGGTCGGGGTACCGGGGGCCGCCCCGGTCATCGTGCTGAACGCCTCACCCGTCGCGGTCGGGGCCGTACCGGCGGCTGCCAGCTTGGAGCGCCAGGCCATGCCGCCGGCGCCCATCGCCAGGCCCACGACCCCCATGATGATCGCCCCGACAAGCCCGAACAGTGACAGCAAGGTGGCCTTCGCTGACGAGGGGGCGACGATCTCGCCCACGGAGACTCCCGCGGTGTTGTTGCAGTCAACGGTGTAGGCGCCCGACTTCTGGGAGGAGAAGGTCGAGAAGAGCTGGCCGCCCTTGACCTTCGTGGACGACGAGCTGGATTTCGTGGCGACGTCGTCGCCATCGGGCGAGGTCACCGAGCACTCCGGCGCGTCATCGCCGTCGCTGTAGAACAGCCCGTAGGTGCTGCCCTTGTCCAGCTCCACCGTGGCGGCCTGGTCCTCCGGCAGGCTGGCGACGGTGGCGTTGAACTGGCTGCGGGTGACCGCCGAGCCGATCCCGCCGATGACGGCGATGAGGAGGATGGCCAGCCCGGCCACCGCCAACGCCGTTGGCACGGCCAGGCTCCTGGACGTCGTCGACTGGCTCGCGGCACCCGGGTAGCCGGCCTGGGGCGTCTGGAGCGGTGCGGCCGGCGGGTACTGCGGAGGCTGGCCGCCTGCCAGGGCGGGGTCGTAGCCGTTCGCCGACCAGCCTGCTGGGTTCGCTGAGTACTGGGAGCCGGGGTACTGGGACATAACTGGCCTTTCTGGTCCATCGTGTCCGTGTGTGAGGCGCGTGGGAACACATCATGACGGCGCGCACGGCAGCATCGCGATGCTGAGACCTCACGGCACCCCCGAAATCCATCGGGAGGTGCCGAAACGTGCCGGAACATTCACCGAGCGGGAGCCGCACGACTCGGACAGACTACCGGGTGCCGGTGCGGTCCCGCAGGCCGTGGACCAGATCCGCGGCCGTGGACTGAAGCGGCCGGGAACCCGATAGGCTGACCTCCATGACCCACATCCTGTCCGCAGTCGCCTGGCCGTACGCCAACGGCCCGCGTCACATCGGCCACGTCGCCGGCTTCGGTGTCCCCTCTGACGTCTTCTCGCGCTACATGCGCATGGCCGGTCATGACGTCCTCATGGTCTCGGGCACCGATGAGCACGGCACCCCGATCCTCGTCGCCGCCGACGAGGAGGGCCTCAGCGCCCGCGAGCTCGCCGACCGCAACAACCGGCTCATCGTCGAGGGACCTCGTGGCCCTGGGCCTGTCCCTACGACCTGTTCACCCGCACCACCGCCGGCAACCACTACCACGTGGTCCAGGACATGTTCACCACCGTGCGGGACAACGGCTACATGGTCCAGCAGGGTGACCCGCTCAGCGATCTCGCCCTCCACCGGGCGCACCCTGCCCGACCGCTACATCGAGGGCACCTGCCCGATCTGCGGCGCCGAGGGCGCCCGCGGGGACCAGTGCGACACCTGCGGCAACCAGCTCGACCCCACCGACCTCATCAGCCCGCGCTCGCGGATCAACGGCGAGACCCCCGAGTTCGTGGAGACCACCCACTGGTTCCTGGACCTGCCCGCCCTGGCTCAGGCCCTGGGCGCCTGGCTCGACGAGCGCGAGGGCCTCCGGCACCTGGCGGCCCAACGTCATCAAGTTCTCCCAGAACCTCCTGGACGACATCCGCCCGCGCGCCATGACCCGGGACATCGACTGGGGCATCCCGGTGCCCGGCTGGGAGGACCAGCCCACCAAGCGCCTCTACGTCTGGTTCGACGCCGTCATCGGCTACCTGTCCGCCTCCGTGGAGTGGGCGCGCCGCAGCGGCGACCCCGAGGCGTGGCGCGCCTGGTGGAACGATCCGCAGGCCCTGTCCTACTACTTCATGGGCAAGGACAACATCGTCTTCCACTCCCAGATCTGGCCGGCTGAGCTCCTGGGCTACAACGGCCAGGGCGAGAGCGGCGGTGAGCCCGGGCGCCTGGGCGTGCTCAACCTGCCCACCGAGGTCGTCTCCAGCGAGTTCCTCACCATGGAGGGCAAGAAGTTCTCCTCATCCCACGGCATCGTCATCTACGTGCGCGACTTCCTCCAGCGCTACCAGGCCGACGCCCTGCGCTACTTCATCTGCGCGGCCGGCCCGGGAGACCGCGGACGCGGACTTCACCTGGGCGGAGTTCGTGCGGCGCACCAACGGCGAGCTCGTGGCCGGCTGGGGCAACCTCGTCAACCGCACCGCCTCCATGATCCACAAGCGCTTCGGACAGATCCCCGAGCCCGCCGAGCTAGAGGCCATCGACCGGGTCCTGCTCGACGCCGTCGAGGCCGGCTTCGCCTCCGTGGGCGACCTCATCGCCCAGCACCGTCAGAAGGCGGCCCTGGGAGAGGCGATGCGTCTGGTCGGCGAGGCCAACAAGTATGTGGCCGACACCCAGCCCTTCAAGCTCAAGGGCGAGGACCCCGCCACCCAGGCCCGCCTGGCCACGGTCCTGCACACGCTGGCCCAGGCGGTCGCCGACCTCAACCTCATGCTCTCGCCCTTCCTGCCGCACGCCGCCAACGACGTCGACCGGGTCCTGGGCGGACGCGGCCGGATCGCCCCGATGCCCCGTATCGAGGAGGTCGACGAGCTCGACCCCGAGCACCTGCCCGAGGCCTTCGACGGCCGCACCGGCTACCCGGTCATCACCGGCGACTACCGGGACGCTCCCACCTGGGGGCGCCACCCGGTCGCCGTCGGCACCCCCGTGGACAAGCCGGCCCCGGTGTTCACCAAGCTGGACGAGTCGATCGTCGAGGTCGAGCTGGCCCGTTACGCCGGCTCCGTGCCTGACGACGTCACCGGCTCCTGAGGGCGCATGGGCTCGAGGAAGCGCGACCGCTCCTGGCCGCCGGCCGACGCCGTCGCCCCCCTGGCGGCCCCGGTCACCGACAACCACACGCACCTGCCGGTTCCCGCGGACCCCGGCGGCCCCGGCTCGGAGGCGCCGCTGAGCGCCGCCGAGCTGGTCGGGCGCGCCGCCGCCGTCGGCGTCACCCGCGTGGTGACCTCCGCCTGCGAGGTCACCACCTGGGAGGAGAGCCTGGCCCTGGCCCGAGAGCTGCCAGGGGTGCGCGTGGCCCTGGCCGTGCACCCCAACGAGGCCGTCCTCCACGCCGGGGTGCGCGAGACCGGGCCCGACGGGCTCGCCCCGCGCGCCCGGGCGCACCACGCCGAGCCGCTCGAGGAGGTCATGGTCCGCCTGGAGGGACGCTCAGGGCGAACGCCGACGTCGTCGTCGCCGTCGGAGAGAGTGGCCTGGATTTCTTCCGCACCGGTGAAAAGGGGGCCGCCGCTCAGCGCGAGGCCTTCCGGGCGCACATCGCCCCTGGCCAAGGACCTCGACCTGCCCCTGCAGATCCACGACCGTGACGCGCACGCCGCCTGCGTGGAGGTGCTCAAGGCCGACGGCGCCCCGGGACGCACCGTCTTCCACTGCTTCTCAGGCGGTCCGCACCTGGCCGCCGCCTGCGCCGAGCACGGCTGGTACGCCTCCGTCGCCGGCCCGCTCACCTATCCGGCCAACGACTCCCTGCGCGAGGCGGTCGCCGCCCTGCCCGACGAGCTCCTCCTGGTGGAGACCGACGCCCCCTACCTTCCTCCCAGGCGCTGGCGCGGCCGCCCCAACGCCTCCTACCTCCTGGGCGACACGGTCCGCTTCCTGGCCGAGCAGCGGGGCCTGAGTGAGGAAGACCTCTGCCGCCGTCTGCAGGCCACCACTGAGGCGGTCTACGGGTCCTGGTGATCGCCTCGGCCATCCGGGGCCGCCCTCGGTGCTCCGACCTACGGCTGCTGACGTCCTGCGGGGAGGGTGCCCGGAATCCGGGGAAGAGGGAAAGAGGCGACGGCGGATCCCGGGCGGCCGATTTTGTCCGGACGGCGGTTCCCAGGTTGCCATCGTTCACTCAGGACTGTCCCAGGTAGATAGCAGGTGGGGATCAGGGCCTCTCTGCACGGTTCCATCACAAGCCCACAGGGTGTGAGCAGGTGCATTGGCACGCCCCTGGGTCATCGGTTACGGTGACATGCAGTCGTCAAACGAAGGAAGTTCTATCGTGGGTCGTCACTCCCAGACCAGCTCCCTGAGTACCACACTCACCGGCCTCGGCTCCTTGGCCTCCAAGAGGCGGGCCGCATCCGGTCTCCATGGCCGTCGTCGTGCCGACGGGCCTGCCAAGACCTCCCTGACCCCCATGCTCTTCAAGGCGGGGGCGCCGCTGCGGCCTTCTCCCTGGCGGTCTCCGGTGCCGCGTACGCCGCCATCTCCGCGGGGGATGACGAGGGACGCTCCTCCTCGGGCGGTTCCTTCGGGCTGATCGGTGGTGAGTCCGAGGGGCAGGCCAAGGCGTCCGCCACCCAGAAGGCGGGCTCCGGCAAGATCGCCAGCGCTCAGACCTCCACCACCACCGTCGACGAGCCGCAGGTTCACGGCACGGTGAAGAAGGAGACCGACGCGCTGCCCAAGGGTGAGACCAAGGTCGAGACCGCCGGTGTCGACGGACTCGTGCGCACCACCCTACGAGGTCACCACCCAGGACGGTAAGGAGATCTCCCGCACCCCGGTCGCCCAGGTCGTCGTCACCCAGAAGGTGGATGAGGTCGTCCTGGTGGGTACCGGGGCTCAGCAGGGAGGCCGCTGCCCAGGCCGAGCAGGAGGCCGCCGCCCAGGCTCAGGCTCAGCAGGAGGCTGCTGCTCAGGCTCAGGCTCAGCAGGAGGCCGCCGCCCAGGCCGACGGTGGCGGTGAGGGCTCGGGCAACAGCGCTCCGGCACCCGCGGCCAACCCCGGCGCGGGGACCGACCCCGACAGCGCCAAGGCCATCGCCCGGTCCATGATGGCCGGCCACGGCTGGGGAGACTCCGAGTTCTCCTGCCTGGAGAACCTGTGGACCCGTGAGTCCAGCTGGAACTACCAGGCCGAGAACGCCTCCTCGGGCGCCTACGGCATCCCCCCAGGCGCTGCCCGGCAGCAAGATGAGCGAGGTCGCCGATGACTGGGCCACCAACCCCACCACCCAGATCACCTGGGGTCTGAACTACATCTCCGGCCGTTACGGCACCCCCTGCTCGGCCTGGGCCCACTCCGAGTCCGTCGGCTGGTACTGAGTCGAATCGGCCGCCCGGGACGTCCCCTCGTTCCGCGGTGCCCGGTACGTCATCGACGGTGCTGGCCTCCCCGCGTGGGGCGAGCGCCGTCGCCATCGTTATGGGACGCGTGTCACAAAAGAGTGAGGTGGTTTATTGTCCTCACCATGACGCTTCCACTACCGTGGCACTCGCCGTCGATTGGAAGGACGTCTCCCCATGACTCCCCTCGCCCGTCCCCACGCTCATGCTCTGACTGAGGATCCGCAGGAACCGGTCTCGCAGGAGGCTCCCCAGGAGCAGCGGGGCATGCGCACCATCGCGCTGCGCGCCGGTCTGGCGGCCCTGGCCCTGTCGGTTGCGGTCTCCGGGCCGCCTACGCCGCAGTGCGAGCGGGGGAGCCCTCTCGGGCCTCCGGCGTCGAGGCTGCCGGGCGGCGCTCCGACAGTCTGGGTGCTGAGGGCGGTCACAGCAGGGTCTCGGTCACGCCGAACGCGCAGAAGGTGACCACCGAGACGGTTGACGCCACCGACCCCCACGGTTCCGTCCAGCAGGAGAGCAGCGACCTGCCCGAAGGTGAGACCAAGGTGGTCACTCCCGGTGTCGACGGCGTCGTGCGCACCACCTACGAGGTCACCACCGTTGGCGGCAAGGAGGTCTCCCGCACTCCGGTCGCGCAGGTCGTCGTCACCCAGAAGGTGGATGAGGTCGTCCTTGTCGGCACCGGCGCGGCCAAGAAGCAGGAGAGCAAGCAGGACCAGTCTCAGGCGCAGGGCCAGGGCCAGGAGCAGGCTCAGCCCTCAGCCCCAGGCCCAGACGCAGGGACAGGCCTCGACGCCCTCGGAGTCCTCCGGCGGGTCCGGCGGGAGCACGGGCACGACCGGGAGTGAGGTCGGGGACGACGTCTGGGGCAAAGCTCGCCCAGTGCGAGTCCGGTGGCAACCCGCAGACCAACACCGGTAACGGCTTCTACGGCATGTACCAGTTCACCCTGGAGACCTGGCAGTCCCTGGGTGGAACCGGCTATCCTCACGAGGCCGACGCCGCCACCCAGACCGCCATGGCCAAGAAGCTCCAGGCCCAGGCCGGCTGGGGGCAGTGGCCCGGCTGCGCCGACAAGCTCGGCCTGCGCTGAGCGGCCGGAGCCGCCGCGGGGACGTCACGCACGCTCCGGGACGCGATCATGCGGAGAGCACGCGGCATGTTCCCAGATATCTCACAGTGACAAAAGGTGGGCGCCGGTTACTGTGTCCCCATGACGTTGCCGGCCCCCGATTCACAGGTGCCTCCGGCAGGAGCCGCCCGCGCCGACGGGCACACCCCTGCGGGAGCCTGTGAGGCCACCTCCGAGCCCCCCGCCGATGCCGCCCGCACGGACCGCACCTGCCAGGACCCTCGCGATCCCCGGGATCACAACGCCTTCCCGGGATCCCGGGCCGCCGGCCTCCTGGGCCCCACGGAGGTCCGCGGCCTGTCTCAGGCGCTGGGCATCCGTCCCACCAAGACGCTGGGGCAGAACTTCGTCCACGACGCCGGCACGGTGCGCCGCATCGTGAAGAGTGCGGGCGTGCGCCCCGACGACACGGTCCTGGAGATCGGGCCGGGGCTGGGCTCCTGACCCTGGCCCTCCTGGAGGCCGGGGCGCGAGTGATCGCCGTCGAGATCGACCCCGCCCTGGCCCGGGCACTGCCCGTCACCGTCGCCGATCGCATGCCTCAGGCCGCCGGTCGCCTCAGCCTCATCGAGGCCGATGCGCTGAGCATCACCGGTCCGCAGTCGCTGGACGAGACCGGGAACCCTCCCACCCGCCTCGTGGCGAACCTGCCGTACAACGTGGCCGTCCCCGTCCTGCTCACCGCGCTGGAGGCCCTGCCCAGCCTGGAGAGCGTCACCGTCATGGTCCAGTCCGAGGTCGCCGACCGCCTCGCCGCCGAACCCGGCTCGCGGACCTACGGGGTCCCCAGCCTCAAGGCCGCCTGGTACGCCGCGGCCCGTCGCACCCTGACCATCTCACGACACGTCTTCTGGCCCGTGCCCAACGTCGACTCAGCCCTCGTCGAGCTCGTGCGCCGCCGGCCCCTGCCACGCGCGCCACCCGTGAGCAGGTCTTCGCCGTGGTCGACGCCGCCTTCGCCCAGCGCCGCAAGACCCTGCGCAAGGCCCTGGCGAAGCTCGCCGGAGGGGCCGACGCCGCCGAGAGCGCCCTGCGCGCCGCCGGAATCGACCCGGCGCGGCGCGGCGAGACCCTCGACATCACCGCCTTCGCCGCCCTGGCCGAGGTGCTGCAGCCCGTCGCCGCCGACGAGACCGCTGCGCCAACGCCTCCCACCTCACAGGAGCAGTCATGAGCCATCTGCGTGCCGTTCCCGACGGCCCCACCGGTCCGCGCGAGTCCTCCACGCCGCCGCCCCCGCAGCGGCTCGGCCAGCTCGGTGCGCGTCGAGGCCCCGGGCAAGGTCAACCTCTTCCTGTCCGTCGGCGCCCCCGGCACCGACGGCTACCACCCGCTCACCACGGTCTTCCAGGCGGTCCGCCTCATCGAGACCGTCACCGCCCGCCGACAGTCCGCTCAGGACCACGGCACCGTCACGCTCACCCTCGAGGAGCCCGACGCCGACGTCCCCGTCGATGACTCCAACCTGGCCGTGCGGGCCGCCACGCTCCTGGCGCAGACCGCCGGCGTCGGCGAGGGAGTCGACCTCCTGCTGCGCAAGCGCGTTCCCGTCGCCGGCGGAATGGCCGGAGGGTCCGCCGACGCCGCCGCCGCCCTCGTGGCGTGCAACGCCCTGTGGGGCACGGGCCTGTCCCTGCCCGAGCTCTCCGCCCCTGGCCGCCCGCCTCGGGGCCGACGTCCCCTTCCCCCTGACCGGGGCCACCGCCGTCGGGAGCGGCCGCGGCGACCGCGTCACCCCGATCATGACCCGGGGCGCCTACCACTGGGTCTTCGCCCTGGCCGATGAGGGCCTGTCCACGCCGGCGGTCTTCCGGCGCTTCGACGAGCTGGCCGGCATCGTCCCGGCCGGCGCAGGCCGGGGCGCAGGATTCACCGGCGGTCCCGTGGCGCGGGACGTGCCCGAGGCCCTCACCGCCGCCCTGCGCGCCGGGGATGCCCGTGCCCTGGCGGGCTCCCTCCACAACGACCTCCAGGCCGCCGCCCTCGACCTGCGCCCCGAGCTGGCCCGGGTCATCGCCGTGGCCGAGGAGGCCGGGGCCCTGCGCGCCATCGTCTCCGGCTCCGGCCCCACCATCGCCGCCCTCGTCGAGGACCCCGGCAGCGCCCAGCGGGTCTCGCGCGCGCTGAAGGCCTCGGGCCTGGTGGCCGACGTCCTGCGCGCCGACGCCCCGTGGCCGGCGCCCGGGTGGTGGGCTGATGGCGCACCTGCTCGGCGTGGAGAACCTGCGTCTGACGGTCGGCTCCCCGCCTGCTCCTGGACGAGGTCACCCTGGGGCTGGAGGACGGCACGCGTGTCGGTGTCCTGGGCCCCAACGGTGCCGGCAAGTCCACCTTCCTGGCGGCCCCTGGCCGGTCGGCGCGAGCCCGACGGCGGCCGCGTCACCCGCACCGGCGGCGTGAGCGTGGCCGTCCTCAGCCAGACCGACGACCTGCCGCCGGGCGCCACCGTGCGCACCGCCATCCACGGCCAGGCACCCGAGCACGAGTGGGCCTCCGATCCGGCCGTGCGGGACATCCACGCCGGGCTCATCGCCGACCTCGACCTGTCCGCCGACGTCGCCACCCTCTCCGGTGGGCAGCGCCGTCGCGTCGCCCTGGCCGCCGTCCTCACCCGCCGCGCCGACGTCGTCATCCTCGACGAGCCCACCAACCACCTCGACGTCGAGGGCGTGGACTGGCTCGCCCGCCACCTGCGGGCCCGCTTCAACGGCCCGGGCGGCCGCGGTTCTGGCGCCCTGGTCACCGTCACCCACGACCGCTGGTTCCTGGACGCCATCTGCACCAATGTCTGGGAGGTCGTCCCCGGCGTCGACCCCGGCGGCGGGCGCCCCCAGGTGGCCGGCCGCATCGAGACCTACGACGGCGGGTACGCCGCCTACGTCCTGGCCCGGGCCGAGCGCGCCCGCCAGGCCGCCGTGGCCGCCGTCAAGCGCGAGAACCTCCTGCGCAAGGAGCTGGCCTGGCTGCGCCGCGGCGCCCCCGCCCGCACCTCCAAGCCCCGCTTCCGCATCGATGCCGCCGAGGCCCTCATCGCCGACGTGCCGCCCCCTCGCGACACCGTGACGCTGACCGCCATGGCCACCGCCCGCCTGGGCAAGAAGGTCCTCGACCTCGAGGACGTCACCGTGCGCTACCCCGGTCCGCCCACCGACACCGGCGAGGCGACCCAGCGGGAGGTCCTGCGCCGAGTCACCTGGCGGCTCGCACCCGGCGAGCGGGTCGGCGTCGTCGGCGTCAACGGTGCTGGTAAGACCACCCTGCTGCGTCTGCTCGAAGGTACCCAGGAACCCACTGGCGGCCGCGTCGTCCGCGGCAAGACCGTCCAGGTGGCCACCCTGTCCCAGTCCACTCACGAGCTCGACGCGCTCGCGGACCTGCGCGTCGTCGAGGCCGTGGCCATGGTGGGGGAGAGGGTCGTCGTCGGGGACAAGGAGATGACTGCGGCCCAGCTCGTCGAGCGTCTGGGCTTCACCCGCCAGCGCGCCTGGACCCGGGTGGGCGAGGTCAGCGGCGGGGAGCGCCGCCGCCTCCAGCTCCTGCGCCTGCTCATGACCGAGCCCAACGTGCTCCTGCTCGACGAGCCCACCAACGACCTCGACACCGACACCCTGGCCGCCGTCGAGGACATCCTCGACTCCTTCCCCGGCACCCTCGTGGTCGTCTCCCACGACCGCTACCTTCTGGAACGGGTGACCGACCACCAGGTCGCGCTGCTGGGGGACGGCAGCGTGCGCGATCTGCCCGGCGGGGTCGAGCAGTACCTCCAGATGCGCCGCGAGGCCATGGGAGCCCCCGGCAGCCCGGAGAGCCTCAGCGGGGCCGCGCCATCCGCGGCGACGCGGGCGGCAGCTGAGCCCTCGTCTGAGCGCAGCGCCTCCAGCGGGGCCCGCCGCCACGAGGCCAGGAAGGCGCTGGGGCGCATCGAGCGGAAGATGGAGCGCGCGGCTCAGTCGCTCGCCGCGCTGCACGCGCGCATGGAGGAGGTCTCCGCCGACCCGAACCGGGTGGGGGAGCTGGCCGAGCTCGGCCGTGAGCCTCGTGGCCGCTGAGGGCGACCCATGCCGATCTGGAGGAGCAGTGGCTCGAGGCGGCGGAGGCGCTGGAGGCCTGAGGGGCGGCGCTGCCGCCGCGCCCTGGCGGGGGGCCTCGTCGGGAATCGGTGGGGAGGAAGCGGGACGTCGGGGAGAGGGATGAGCGGGGGCAGGGACTTAAGCGGCGTCGTCGTTGCTCGTGACCGCGGGGGCGTCCGTGCCGTTCAGACGACGGGGGCGACCTGGCGGGCCAGCTCGATGAGATGATCCAGGTTGGGAGCGATGTCCTCGGCGGCGGCGCCCCACAGACGCATGACCAGGTCCACCGGGACCGTCGGCAGCCCCTGCCAGCCTCAGGGACGACGACACCCTGGGTGGGGCCGTTGGACTCGTAGAAGGCGGAGAACCCCACCATGTCCGGGGCCCGGCCGCAGGCGCACCAGCTCGGCCTCGGGCAGGGAGCGCGGCGACGAGCTGACGCTGGGTGGCACGGCGCCCCTCCTTGGAGCCGTCATCCTTGGCGATCTCCAGGCTGAGGTCGATGACGAAGGGCGGGTGGGCGACGTCGTCGATGTGCATGAGCCGGGCGAAGCGCCCCTGACGCTCCATGGCCTGCAGCTCATTGAGCAGGGACTCCAGCTCGGAGCGCCACTGCGGTCCGGTCACTCCCAGGTGGGCACTGCGGTGCCTGGCCTCCTCCCGCGCCCACCCCGGAGGTGGGAAGGGCGGGATGATCACCCATCGCTGGGGATCAGGAGTGACCGCGATCTGCACTGTGTGTTCCTTCCGAGACCTCGTCCGACTGCGAGGAAGTGGGCTGGGCGCCTACCATGTCTGTCCTATGAGGACCCGAGAGCGACATACGACGATTATGCCTGCATCCGTACACCGCCGTGTGGTCCGCGTGCTGGTGGATGCGGGGCTCATCGTCGCACTCTGTGTCGTCTCGGAGCGTTGCTGTGGAATCTTATTCGCTGTCGGGGCGGTTGTGCTGCTTATTGCTGTGATGACCGCCATGATGGCGATGACGAGCGCCACACCCGGCGGGCTGGTGACCGGGGTCCGTCTCCGGAAGGTGATGGACACGAACAGCCCCCCTGGACGCTCTGCGGTGATTTACCTCGCATTTCTGGGTCTCTCTTTGGCGGCAACCGCAGGACTGGCACCCCTGGTGTTGTGGATCCTCTCACTATGGCGTGCCGAACAGCGCACCTGGTTCGATCGGTTGGCCGGGACGGTTCTCCTCAGCGCCAGACCGACCTCTGTGGCGACCTGCTCCCTGGTGGTTGAGGGGTCAGTAATCCCAGTTCTGGGGCCGATTGTTCTCGGGCGTCGGCCGGCCCCCATCGAGTCCCACCCGGATGCGCAGCTCGTCGCGGTGCTCCGTTCGGAGGACTCCGTGTCCAAGACGCACGCCCTATTCGTGCCCGCTTCGGATGGGGTGCTTATCACAGATCTGGGTTCAACGAACGGCACCCACGTCGAGGATGAGGAGGGCGTCCATCGACTCTCGCCCGGCCGACCGGAGTACGTGCACCGGGGACGGCAGGCATACTTGGGTGACGGTGTCTGTATCGTCCGTTGAGGAGAAAAATGATGACAAACAGCCCGAACAGCAGCGCGAACAACGAGGTCTGGTGGACCGAGGGTTCGTGGACAGGCGTGGTCACGCCACATGCTGTGATGATCCTGCCCCCGTCGGTGCCGCAGGACCTCACCGAGCGCCTGTGGCGGCTGCTGCGCAGTGAGGAGGCCTCGCTGACGCGGGCCCTGGATGAGCTGGTGATGGGGATGGGCGGACGTCTGGGTGCGATCCCGGACTTCGTGCTCGCCGTCTCGGCTCCCGAGGACGTCTTCCACGTGGCGCTGCGCGGCGCCCCCCAGATGGAGGTCGACGGCAAGGCACTGGACGCCTCCGCGGTCACCACCTGGTTCGAGACGACGGTGACCGCCCCCAACTCGCTCATCGTCAGCGCGCCCGACGGCGCCGGCCAGGTGCGCCGCCCGGCGGTCGACGCCGTTGTGAGCACCGGCCACCTGGTGCTGCGCGGCTCGGAGAAGTCGAGCGGGACCCCGTCCCCCAGTCGTGCATCGTCGAAGGGGTCCGGCGACTCCGACGACGATGACCCTGACCCGGCTGGTCCTGACTACTCCACCACTTCTGCCGGTTCGGACGGATCTCCCGCTGCTGCGGTGAGGACCTCTCGGTCCTCCCGCCGGGCATCGCGTCGTGCCTCGCGCCGTCAGTCCGCCTCGTCGGACCGTTCGGAGCAGGACGACTCGTCTGAAGGGGCGCCTGCTGAGACCGCTGCTTCCCCCGACGTCGTCGACGACCTCATCGAGATCGCGCAGGACAACGCCGAGCAGCAGGCCCGCGATGGTGCCGAGCTCGCCGCGTCCCTTGAGACCGCCGAGGCCGCTGAGGCCGCCGAGTCCACCACCGGTCGGTCGGCGGATTCCGCCGTGGACTCCGATGCCTCTGAGGAGCCGGCCCTGATCACCGCCTCCGAGGGACCCGCTGACCTGCTGGCCGTCGTGGCCGGCATCTCCGAGGCTGCTGAGGCGACGTCGTCGCCCGAGCCGGTCGAGGCTCCTGCAGAGCTGAGCACCCCAGTGGTCGAGGTTGTCGAGGCGGACGCTCCGTCCGCAGAGGCTGAGTCCTTCGAGTCCTTCGAGTCCTTCGAGTCCGTTGAGGCTCCTGCCGTGGCCCTGGACGCCCAGGCCCCTGAGCTGCCGAGGTCGCCACCCAGTCCTCGCCGGAGGCTTCCGATGAGGACCCGCTGATCGCCCCCGTCTTCGATATCCCGGCCCTGCCGATCCCCTCCGCTCAGGAGGCAGAGGCCATGATCCCGCCCCCTCCGCCCCCGTCGAGCGAGGATCTTGAGGCTACTGGTATCAAGGACGCTGCCGCTGAGGTCACCGAGGTCGCCCAGACCCCGGCCGACTTCGTGCCTGTTGAGGGCCGCCGTGGTCGCGGAGGCCACTGCTGTTGCCGAGGCCGCCGCGCAGGCGCACGCCGAGGAAGAGCCCGTACGCTCGGGGGACCATGACGGGCAGACCATCAACGGCCTGCCCGAGGACCTCTCCCAGGAGCTGCGCGCCGAGCTGCTCAACCAGGGGCTCGGTCCCCTGGAGCCGGGCCAGTCGGCGGAGGCCGCCGAGTCGGCCGGATCCGCAGCCGCGGCGGCGACGGTGGTGGAGCTCGTGCATCCCTCCGCCGATGAGCCCTCGAGCGCGGACCTCGGTCGCGGGGACCATGACGGGCAGACCATCAACGGCCTGCCCGAGGACCTGGTCGGCGAGCTCGTCTCCCTCGTGGGAGCCGGACCCTCCAGCCCGGCGTCCCCGGTCTCGGCGAGCTCTCCCAGTGAACCCGACGCCATACGGATCGTGCTGTCGGCGGTGTGCCCCCAGGGTCACCCCAACCCCACGAACTACACCGTGTGCCGCGTCTGCGGGCTGAGCTCAACCGCCCGGCCAAGTCGGTGGCCTGCCCCCTCTGGGGCGCGTGGTCATCTCCGGCGGCGAGAGCATCGAGCTCAACCGTCCCCTCCTGGTGGGTCGCAACCCTGTGGCCGACGACATCACCAGCGTTGCGGAGGTACCCCTCCGTCCGCTGATCGTCGCCAGTCCCAACCAGCTCGTCTCCCGCAACCACATCCTCATCGACCTGGATGCGTGGAGCGTTCTGGCCCAGGACCTGGGCAACTGCAACGGCACTGTTCTCAACCGCCAGAACGAGGGCGCCCGTGCGCCTGTCCTCGGCGAATCCGGTGCTCCTGCGCAGCGGAGACGTCCTCGACCTCGGCGATGGTCAGACCCTCGCCTTTGAGAACCTCCCCTGATGCTGGATCATAAGGGGCCGCCTCCGGTCATCTCCGGGTTCACGTACCTGGAGAGGCTCGGAGCGGGAGGCTACTCCACGGTCTACCTCTTCGAGCAGCACATGCCCCGCCGCGAGGTCGCGGTCAAGGTCATGAACGCTGACGTTGAGGACAAGACCGCCTCCCGCTTCGAGTCGGAGGCGAACCTCATGGCGCGGGTCTCCTCCCACCCGGCCATCCTGTCCATCTACGGAGCGGGAGTCTCCGCCGACGGCCACCCCTTCCTGGTCATGGAGTACTGCCCGCCGCCGCAGCTGGGCGCCATCTTGCGTCAGGGTCCCCTCAATGTCGCTGAGACCCTGTCGACGGCGATCCAGATCGCCGGGGCGGTGGAGACCGCTCACCGGGCCGGCATCGTCCACCGAGACATCAAGCCCGCCAACATCCTGTTCACCACCTATCGTCGTCCAGTGCTCTCGGACTTCGGCATCTCCGCCATGAGTGGTCCGGAAGGAACCGAGGAGCTGCGGGGGATGAGCGTGCCCTGGGCTCCCCCCCGAGCAGCTGGTCGGGATGCGCTCGGCCAATCCCGCCTCCGATATCTACTCCCTGGGTGCGACCACCTTCGCGATGCTCACGGGGCGCAGCCCCTTCGAGACCGACGGCATCCCGGATGTCTACGAGCTCTCCCGCCGTATCGTCAAGGACCCCCTGCCCCCGCTGGGTCGTCAGGACGCCCCGCCGTCGTTGCACCGCGTGCTGTCGGTGGCGATGGACAAGAACCCGGACTCCCGCTACCCGACGGCACTGGCCTTCGCCCGGGCGCTCCAGCAGGTCCAGGCCGAGCTCGACCTGCCGATCACGACCGTCGACCTGTTCCAGGAGCCGGACAAGGCCGCGAAGTCCGTAAGGCGCCCCAACCCCGACGAGGCCGACACCGCCACGAAGATGGGGGTCTTCAACCAGGTCGACGTCACCAGTGAGCACATCGCCATGCGGGTGGATCCCGACGGCGAGGACAAGGGCTCGACGTCGGACTCGGAGACCGGCGAGCCGAGCCGTCCGAACCGCATGCGGGCCGTGCTGACCGGTTTGCTGGTCATGGCCATGGTTGCCGCCGTCATCGCCGCGATCATCGTCTCCCAGAACCAGGACAAGCGGAAGAAGCCCGACAACCCGATCGCCACGATCGCCCCGCAGACCGGAGCCGATCCCCTGCAGGCCTCGGTGCCCATGGTGGGCGATATCGTAGGTGAGGTACAGGGTGACGGCACGGTGAGGTTCACCTGGGGCGAGCCGGAGACGGACTGGACCGGCAGCTACCTCTACCGGGTCAAGCTGCCCAATGAGGAGACCGAGGTGGACTCCACCCGCACCAATGAGGTCGTCGTCGTCGCCCAGCCGCCGCTCACCTGCCTGGAGGTCACCGCGGTGCGCTCGGACGGTAAGGCGTCTCAGGCCAAGACCGGCTGCGTCAACACCCCTGAGGACGCCTCCTGAGCCCGGTCGCTCGCAGTCGGGATGGTGCCCGGCACGTCCTGCACGAGGTGCGGGAGAGGCGGGAGCTACTGGGAAAGGTCCGGGATCAATCCACCCGCGGTGCCACCTTCACCGAACCATGCACCGCTGCAAGCCGCGCAGCAGCATCCTCCAACACCTTTGACGGCGGCGCCTGCTCACCTGGAAATGGGGTGACGACAAGATTCCCGTCATCCATGTCCCAGACACCGGTGATCCGTCCTCCCCGGGTCAGGACGGGAGCGATCCAGCCCGCAGCCTTGCTCACCAGTGAGCGATGCTCACTCGCCAGCATGTGAGTGTCCTTCGTCCCGGGACCAAGAACGAACTGGTCGAATGCTCCTAGGAGGTGGGTTGCGCGGCTGGGTCGGGTGGCCGCGAGCTCGTCCTCATGCTCGGCGAGCAGATACCGTGTCTCGCCCTCCACCCTCACCTCGACGACTTGCTCGCCAAGACTGGCGAACCAGCCCCTGAGCGTTGACTTCCTGTTGCTGTTACGCGAAAGCCACGCATCAAAGGTCTCAGGGGTCGCCGGGCCGTAGGCGGACAGGTATCGCGTAATGACCGCTGGTGCTGCCTCCGCAGGATCCGGCAGCCCATTCCAGTTCGTCAGAAAACTGGCGGGGTGAGTGAATGTCGCCTTCGAAGACGAGCTCGGGCAGTAGCACAGGGCACCCTGCCATGCGAGAGGCTTGAGCAGAGCCCCCCACCCGGAGCGCAGTTGTTCTTCCATCCCCTTGAACCGTTTGTCCTGAACCAGTTCGCTCACGAGCTCATCGCGAGACAGCGCCTGACCGTGGAGAAGGTCGGCGACAGACTCCGTCAGCTGCCTAACCTCCTCCGGCGTCGCGCCGAAGTGCCGTGACCAGGAGGGCTTGGTCCACGTACGGGCGCCGGCCAGTAGCGACAGTACTCCGCTACCTCCGAGGACCGCATCGCGTGCAGCGTTCCGCGCATCGCCCACGTCTTGACGAGCGAGCGGTCGGAGTAGGCGCGCTTGACCCCTTCAGGTTGCGGGTTGCGTTGCCGTAAGGCGACAGCGGTCTCAGCTGCGGACGCCACCTGCGCCTGTGCGCCGCAGAGCCGTCCGACGATCTCAACAGGGCCGGCGTCCGTCAATGGCTCCAGATATTGCCTGTGCAGCCGCCATGCGAGCACCTGTTCGGCGGAAACCTCGATCAACATCGTCCCCTCTCGTCGTTGCCGTCAGATTCTAGGCCTCTCAGGCGCTCGCTCGGGCAGGAGCTCGTCGATGGGGTCGGTTGTCCTGGAGACGCCGGAGGGCCGATGGAGGAGGTTTGGCGAGACGCCGGTATCCACCATGCTGACATCAACCCTGCACCGGCGTCGCGCGCTGAGGAGAACCCGCAGAATTCCAAGGATTCTTGAGTGATGCTTTGACGGCGGACTCGGTGATGTCAGCGCTGTGGACACTGGATCGCTGCGGGATCGACGTCGGCTGAGATCGCCTCCGAGAGCAGTCACTCGCAGTCGGGATGGTGCCCGGCACGTCCTGCACGAGGTGCGGGAGAGGCGGGAGCTACTGGGAAAGGTCCGGGATCAGTCCACCCGCGGTGCCACCTTCACCGAACCATGCACCGCTGAGCCCCATAGACACCGCCCCATAGACACCGGGGCCCGCACTCCGTTGAAGGGAGTGCGGGCCCCAGCGCTGAGGGAACCGGTGCGGAACTCAGACGACCTCCACCTTGAAGGCGACGCGGCCGAAGAAGATCGTACTGCCCTCCAGAGCCGACAGCGCCTTGTCCGGCACGGCCTCGACGGTGCGCCCATCGCGGTACTCCACCCGAGTCCCGTTGGTGGAGTGAAGGTCGGTGACCCATACCCCGTCCAGCAGCGGGAAGATCGCCGCGTGCGTCTTGGACACCGAGCGCGTGGGGTCATCAAGAGCGACGCGCTCCGCCCCGGGATAGGCCGAGATGTTGTCGGGGTCGCGGCCCACCACCGTGGGCTCGTGGATAAGGATCGGGTTGCCGCCCAGCAGCGGGACGAGACGCACCGACAGCGCCGGAGCAGCTGACGAGGCCGACGGGAGCGGCGGCGTGGCGGCCTGAGGGCTCGCAGCGGGAACCGGGGTGGCAGGAGGCAGGGAGACGCCTGCAGAGGCGGAGGCCGGTGTGGCTGCCTCCGGCATACCGCTGCTGGCACTGCGCCTGGACGTGCCGGTCCGGGACTGCGCCTGGGCGGGGGCTCGGTGCTCGTGACGAGTGTCGCCGGCCTCAGTGGCCTGGGCGTCACTGCGGGGCTCATCGGGTGCTGCCTGTTCGTCCGCGGGCGAGGGGAATCCCGGCCCCTGGAAGCGGTGCGAGGCGTGGGACCGGCGCGAGAGCTCCCCTCCGGGGCGGCCGTGCTCGTCGCACTGTCGGCGGAGGCCCGAGCATGGCTGCGGTGACTGCGCACGGTCGGGTGCGCGTCGCCCTCCGAGGACGCCGGCACTCCGCCGGGCACCGTGGCGGGGTTGGTCAGGTCCAGCGGGGACGTACGCTGCGGTGGCGTCGAAGCCTCCTCGGGCTGCTGGGACAAGCCGTCATCGGAGATGATGACCCCATCGGGCAGGGAGTCCACCGTGGCGGCATCGACCGAGGTGGGAACCGAGGACCAGGGCACCGAGTCGATGAGGGCCTGCGTGTTGCGGTCCGCCGAGGGCAGGATGCTGGACGTGTCGAGTGTGCGCCACCTCCGGGGCTGGGCCCGCTCCGGCGGCGAAGCGCTGCCGCTCGGTGGTGAAGAGGCTCTCGCGACGAGGAACGCCGGGCTGTGACACCGGCTCTCGCTGATCCCCGGCGGGTGCAGCGGATGAGCCGGAGGCCTTCTTGCCGGTGTGACCGGACTGATTCCTCCAGCGTTGGGTGTGGGCGTGTCGTGGTTCCATCGTCTGTGATGTTACGGGTTTTGTGGCTTTCGAGCGCGGGACTTGTGGTGTGGAAGTCGCATCTCGCGACGTGGAGGACTGGGGTGCCTCGGAATCGGCCGCAGTTTTGGAGGATTCCGCTGAGGGCGTCGTCGTGTCGGACGGCCGCTGAGATGAGGGTGGCGCGTGGGTCTGGGGCGAAGGCCGCTCGGCCCCGTCCGTGGACTCCGACGAGTCGTCCTCCACGGCGTGGAGCGTAGCGGTTTCGGCATCCATCTGCGAGGCGGAGCCCGATGGTGCGGGTACCGACCGCTTCTTGACCTGCTTCTTGATCGGTGTTGCGGAGGTTGGCTCGGGTGATGTCGACGATGCGGTACTGCTCGATGTTGCCTCCGTGTCCTCCTGGGGCGGGGCGGCGGCATCCGCGGGCTCCCTGGGAACAGCTGTGAAGGCATCCTTCTCCGCGGACCCCGCCGCGGGCTTCGAGGGCTTCTCCACCGCCGGTCGGGACACGACCTGGGCTAAGGACATCGCGGTGGATGCCTGAGGGTCCACGGGGGTGGCTGAAGCGGCTGCGACGGCCTCGGCGTCGGCGTCTGAGACCGCCGGGCCGGTGGAGGCCGCCGACTTCGCGGAGGGGGACGATGACACGGTCGCCGCCTTGGCGGCCTTGGCCGTGGTCCACGGTGTGGCCGCGGTTGCTGCGGGATCCATGCTCATGCCGCAGCCCTCGGCAGAAAGCCCCTGAGTGTAGGCGGCGGCGCTGGATGAACCGGCGGCCAGGGGCGCGGCCGGCATGGCGCGCGGGGCGACCCGGGCGGGCCGGCCGGGCAGGCCGGGGCCGGCGGATCGAGGAGGAGACCGGATCCGACGTCGTCGGGTGCGTGGTCCTGCCAGAAGAGTCGGTGACGCCGGCATCGGTGGCGCTCTGGGCGCCCGCGGTGGTGACGTGCTCGGCGCCCTGCGCGGCCCCCTGATCGGCCCGTCTGCTCGTCAAGCTCGGACGGGAGCCGCGTTTCCTGGCCTGTGCCGCCTTCCTGGCCTTCTTCTCGGCCTTGCGGCCGGTCCTCTCGAAGGGCTGACGGTGGGAGGCCGACTCGTCCTGCTCTCCAGCGGCCTGTGAGGACGGCGTTGCGGCGGGCTCCTGGCTCGCAGCGCTCTGCTCAGTGGGCGAGGAGGAGAGGGACACGCGCCTGGCGGCGTCCCATGCCTCACCGATGTTCTGGGAGGACGACTGCCGCGGCACTTCGGACACTGCAGCGGCCCGGCGACCAGTGGGGGCCGGCTCGGCCACAGGACGCCTCTCCGGCTGGGTCGCTGAGGGAGTGGGCCGGTTCGGACGCTTCGCCCTACGGGCGCTGAGCAGCACCATCCCGGAGAGCTTGTCGTGCCAGCCACGTCCCTCGGGGTCGGCGGCCGCGGTGCGCATGAGCGCGATGCCGCCCAGGCCGAGCGTGGAGATGCTGACGGCCAGGATGAGATCGGCATGGAGGAAGGACCCCAGCGGTGAGGGGGCCTGGTTGCGGGCCCCCAGCATGCGGATGCTGAGCAGCCGCCCTCCCAGGGACCAGCCGGTGGTCGCGATAGCGAGCCAGCGCGCCCCGACGACCACCCCGAAGGCGATGAGCCCGCTGGTCAGGACCGGGCGGCCGCCCACCTGCCAGATGGCCGAGGTCAGGCCCCCCACCAGAAGCGAACCGATGACGAGGTCGATGACCCCGGCGACGATGCGCGCCTGGAGCGGGGCCGGGGGAGCTGATGCGGGGACGGCGTGTGCCCAGCTGGTTCGGCCGTGCTGGTCTCTGAGCCCCGGGGGCCGCTGCTGCACCACCGTGGGGATCACCGGAGGCGGTCGGCGTCATACCGTACGGGCTGACGACGCCGGGGCGCGCCGTCTCATTGGGCAGGGTGGGAGGACGTCGGTGGGCCCGCAGCGGTCGAGGCGCTGCCACGGGCGTCAGCAGTGATCGTCATGACCGCAACCTCCTGGGTCGACGTGACCGCCTCCCGGCGGGATGGACAAGGGAGCGCGGGGACAAACGGGCCCATGCCCGTCCCAGGCGCGAGCGCTCCGCCCCCCATGGAGCGGACGATCGCATCCGAGGACTCCCACAGCTCCCCTAGAGCGTACGACGGCGGCTCCCCGGAGCTGAAGACCTGGGTATCAACTGCTCCAGCGAATCGAGGCAGATCGACCTGCGGGAAGTGAGGCGCCAGCTGCGCTGCCGCCTCACGCCGAGTGGCTCCCCACCCGGGGGAGCGCCCCCAGGTCGCGGGCCCGGTCGAGGATCTCCTCCCAGGCGCCCAGGGGCCTTACCGACGCCGGTGCGTGCGCGTCGTCGGCTGCGCCGCCAGGCCTTCCATCCCAGGACGGAGCCCACGATCGTTGCGATCGCCAGGATGGAGCCGCCGACGGCGATGACCGCGGTCGGCAGACCGCCCTTGTCATTGTCCTGAGGGTCGTCGCGCTGAGGGGTCCTCGTAGTTGGGCGGCAGCTGGGCCGGGTCCTCGTTGGGCAACGGGGGCTGGAGGACGTTGGGCTCGGGGTTGGAGACCTTCTGGGTGGTCTGCTGCTGGGGGAACCTGGTCACGGTCCGGTGTGACGTCGAAGGACACCCAGCCCAGGTCCTCGAAGGGGATCTCCACCCAGGCCTTGACGTCCTCGCCGGTGACGGTCTTGGCGTCGCCGTCAGTGGCCGGGTCGAAGCCCATGACGACGCGGGCCGGGATGTTGAGCGAGCGGCACGTGAGCATCATGAGCACCGAGTACTGCTCGTCGTCGCCGACGAGGGAGTCTGCCTCCACCATGGAGGCGATGCGGGCGGCCCGTGCCCGGGCTGGGAGGGACTCTTGGTGCCGTCGGAGTAGTAGCTCGTGCGCAGGCGCTGCTGGAGCGCCCGGACCTGAGCGATGGGGTTGGACTCGGCCCCGACGATCTCCTTGGCCAGAGAGGCCACCGACGGCGGTACCTGCTCGATCGGTCCCAGTGAGGGTCTGCGCCAGGGTCGCCTTGTTGAGAGCGGCCTCGGAGGGCGCGGGTGTGGGGGGCGACCCGCTCGGTGAGGACGTCGCCCGAGGCCAGAGCCGCTGGTGGCGACCCCGGTGGAGGAGAACTTGTCGTAGTACATGCCCTCGCGCAGGGCGGACTGTCGTGGCCCGGAGGACTCGATGCGGATCGTCTCGGGCATGGTGGGCACCCAGGGAAGCTGTAGTCCTCAATGGTCAGGGAGGAGGTCTGCTTGCGCCCGTCGAGCCGGTTGGCCGTCAGCTGGGTCTTGTCGCCGATGCGCTCGAAGCGCGACTGGCCGTTCTCGTTCTGACCGATGTGGGCCGACAGGCCGTCGTAGGAGTCCAGGGCGGCGATGCGGATGCGTCCGCCCGAGGGCAGGTTGGTGGGGCTTCATGAGCCGGGTGTGGGCCTTGTCCGTCTCCAGGGTGCGTACCAGGGACAGCGGGCTGGCGTACTCGGTCAGGGTCCAGCGGCGGCTGGAACAGGTCGCGCACCACCGTCCGGGAGGCGGGGGGCGGTGGGCGTCAGGACCATGGCGGCCAGGGCGGTGACCAGGAGCAGTACGGCGGCGATGACCGTCCGCGCAGGGCCGCCCGACCGAGGTCGCCGGTGGAGCGGGCGCTCGTGGTGCCCGAGGTCGTGGAGAAGGAGCTCAGGTCCAGGGCCTCAACGACGTGGCTGCGCCGCTGACGAAGGGGAGCCGCAGGTCCACAGGGCCAGGATCCCGACGACGAACAGGACGCCCAGCGTGGTGGGGGCGCACGGCCTCCTGCCCGCCCCAGCCGATGCCGACGGCGGGCAGGCAGATGAGGGTCAGGCCGGCCAGGACCTCACGACCCGCCAGGATGAGGCGGGTCGCCAGCGCTGAGACCGCCAGCCCGGTCATCCACGGCAGCACCGTCATGCCGCTGAAGGGAGCTCAGCGGCATCGGCACGGTCAGGGGCGTCGCGCCACACGGTGACCGTGGAGCCCAGCACGGTCCTGATCGCCGCCGTCCCGGAGCCGACGTCGGTCAGCAGCCAGGGGGCCCACCAGGACGTGCACCAGCGCCAGGGGCCGCCATGCTCGGCAGCACCGACAGGCGCAGGCGTGAGCAGACCAACGCGGTCAGGGGTGCCGATGAGCGCGCCGTAGCCGACGGCGAGGGCAGCCGACCACGGAGGCGAAGACCGGCAGGAAGGGGGACCGCGCCGACGGCGATGATCCCGGCCATCAGGACCAGCTCAAGGGGCGGCGGCCGCCGGTGTGGGCGGCTTGGCGCCGCGCCTGGGAGGCAGGAAGCGGCGGGCGGAGAGCGCCGGTCGGGAGGGACGTGCCAGGAGCGGGCCGGCGCCGGTGACCGAGCGGGCCCGACGAGTCGTCTCGTTGCTGGAGAGGCTGCGCGTGCGCGACGACGTCGCCGTCGACCAGGAGGAGGTCGACCCGGTCGAGCCGCCGGAGGGCTCGGCGGTGGCCTGCGAGGGGCCTCGGCCGGGGAGGGGCCCCGGCGGGTGAGGCGCCGGAGAGCGGGGAGCTCGCGGTGCGAGGGGAGACGGTGGTGGGGGTCATCGTGGGGGTCATAGTGCTCGCCTCAGGGCGGTGGGAAGCTGCTCAAGACGGTCCATGTCCACGACTGGCATGGTTCCGGCGTGGTGACGCGACAGGCCGTGCTGGCCCGCGCGCAGGGCAACGACCACCATTGGCAGGGAGCGAAGCCACGAGCCCGGGCCAGGACGGCACGGTCGACCTGCTGACCAGTGACAAGGACGACGATAGAGGCATCGGGGTGCGCCGTGCAGGCGTGTCGCACCAGGAGGTCGCAGCTGATGTCGTCCTCACCGGTGCTCAGCAGGCAGGACGTGTCCAGCATCCGCAGGGCGGAGGAGGTGGGCAGGGGCACCGATCTGGGTGATGAAGCGGACCTCGCGCCCGTCCTGGATCGCGTCCATGGCCAGTGAGCAGGCGATGGACACCGCGGTCTCGAAGTCCTCCTCACCGGCGTAGTCGTCCTGACGGGTGGACAGCAGAACGAGCAGGTTGGAGCGACGGGTCTCCTCGAACTGGCGCACCATGAGGCGGCCGGTGCGGGCAGTGGTGCGCCAGTGGACGTTGCGCCGGTCGTCGCCGGGGACGTACTCGCGCAGGGCGTGGAAGGCGACGTCGGAGCTGGACAGGTCCTGGGTGACGGCGCCCTCGATGTCGCGCAGGACGCCGTGCAGGGACCGTGCCCAGACGCACGGTGCGCGGGTGGATGTGGATGTCCTGCGCGGGGCTCAGGGAGCGTTCGCGCTGGAGCAGTCCCACCGGATCGCGCTGGACCGCCAGGACCGGCCCCACGGTGACGATGCCGCGACGCTGGGTGGGCAGGACGAAGCCGCGCTCGTGGACGGCCCGAGGGGTCAGGGTCGGGACGACGAAGACGGCCCGCCCCGGCCCCACCGGCATCTCCATGCGCGAGGGCAGCAGCGGTCGGGTGCGGGGGTTGGTGACGGTCAGACGGATGAGAGCGTGGTCGCCCACGGTGACGCGGGGCTCGAGCAGGTCGTGGTGGACCGAGTAGCCGGCGCGGGGAATGAGCCACAGCCAGGCGCTCACCACGACGATGCCGACGGCGGCCGCGGCGCTCCATGCCTCCTGCCAGCCCATGACTGCTCCGGTCAGCCCACAGGCCACGAGCAGCGCCAGACTGCCCCATCCGATCGGGGTCACGATGTGCAGCAGCCAGCGCAGCGGCCGCAGCAGCACCGCGACCGCGTCGGTCAGTCGGGACCGCGCGGGTCTGGCGGTCGAGAGCCGTGCTCGTGGAGGTCGACGACGCAGCCGATGCCGTGGACGGCGAGGACGCCGGAGCCCCGAGGACCTCGGGGTGATACGGCGGAGGAGGCGGATGCACCGGACTCGCCCGCTGAACCCGGACGGGCCTGGTGGGCAGGGCTTCTGCGACGTCGTCTGAGGCGGCATGCGGCTCAATCGCGGGTTGTGGGGGCGGGGACCTGGGCCAGGGCGGCGGTGATGACACCGGCGGCGGTGGCGCCGGTGAACTCGGCGTCGGGGGTCCATGACCAGGCGGTGGGCCCACACGACCTCGGCGAGATCCTTGATGTCGTCTGGCAGGACGAAGCTGCGTCCCTGGGGAGGCCGCCCACACCCGGGCGGCCCGAGCCATGCCGATGGCACCACGGGTGGACACGCCCATGCGGGTCTCCTCGGCTGTGCGTGTGGCCTCCACCAGGGCCCCGATGTAGTCCAGCACCGAGTTCTCGATGTGGTTGGATGCGGCCAGATCGGCCATGGAGGCCACGACCGAGGAGGCCACGACCGCGGACAGGTCCTTGGAGCGGTCCGGGTGGGCCGAGCTCGACAGGATCTGGGTGAGTGCCTCCCGGCCCGGGTAGCCCACGGAGGCCTTCATGAGGAAGCGGTCGAGCTGGGCCTCGGGCAGGCGGTAGGTGCCGGCCTGCTCGATGGGGGTTCTGGGTGGCGATGACCATGAAGGGGCGCTCAGTCGTGTGGCGTACGCCGTCGACCGTCACCTGGGACTCCTCCATGACCTCCAGGAGGGCCGACTGGGTCTTGGGGCTGGCCCGGTTGATCTCGTCGGCCAGGACGATCGAGGAGAAGATCGGGCCGGCGTGGAAGTCCCACGTGCCCGTCTTCTGGTCGTAGATCGTCACGCCCGTGATGTCGCTGGGCAGCAGGTCGGGGGTGAACTGGATGCGCGAGTGCGTTCCCTGCACCGAGGCCGCCAGGGCCCGGGCCAGGGCGGTCTTGCCGGTGCCGGGGGCGTCCTCGAGCAGGAGGTGGCCCTCGGAGAGCATGGTGGTCAGGGGCCAGCTTGATCACGTCTTCCTTGTCGAGCAGCGCCTGACCGACGTTGCTGACAATGGTGGAGAAGGCGTCAGCGAACCATGTCGCGTTCTCGGGGGTCATCGGCATGGAATCAATGATCCTTCGGGTGGAGAGAGGTGAGTGTGTGACTTGTTGCGTACCGGGCATCGATCCGGTTAATGATCCGGTTACTGCTGGGTGCAGATGATGGACTGGTTCACGTAAGGCGTCCTGTGGGGGAACTTGTGCCGGGCGTACCCGTTCTTATCGAGGGCCACCTCCTCCTCGTTCCAGGCCGGCTGCCCGTTCCAGGTGTCCCAGTACCAGTAGCCACAGGACATGGTGCTGTTGGGGTTTCCGGTGATGTCGAAGACCATCTGGTAGCAGGTGCCCCAGGGGCCGAAGGGATGGCACCTCTGCGACTGGTCCACGTAGAACTGCGTCTCGGTGCCGACCGGGAAGGCCTGCTTCTTGTCATCGTCGTCATCGTCGTCGTCATCGCCCTGCTTGGACGGCCTGGTGACGGTGCCGCAGGCCCACTCGGAGGTGCCGGCGTTGGTCCTGGACCGCACGCACCAGGTGAGCGACTCACCGCGCTTGAGCTTGCCGTCGTAGGTGTCACCGATCTCGACGCCCTCCACGGACTTGCCGCCGTCATCGGTCTGCTCGTACTCGGTGCCCGCGCCGTTGTTGGCCCCAGGGCTCCAGGAGCAGGAGACCTTCTTCTGCTTCTTGCCGGTGAGCTCACAGCTGACCGAGGGCGCCGACGGCGGACCGTAGGGCGTCACCGGGGAGGAGGCGACGACGTCGGAGTACTGCCCGCCTCCGTTGGTGCGGGCGTAGACGGTGTAGGCCTGCCCATCGGTCAGTCCTCGAATGGTCGAGGAGCTGGTCCAGGTGACCTGATCGACGGAGTACTCCACCGTCAGCTCGCCGACGCTCCAGCCGTTGCCGGCTCGGGGCGAGGCGCTCACTGACAGCTCGCCGCTGTTGCCGGTGGCCTTGACGGCGGGGGTCGACGGTGTCAGCGGGGCCGGCTTGTAGCTGTAGCTGGCCTGGCCCGAGGTCTTGGAGCCGTGACCGTTGTCGGCCTCGACCCAGAAGGTCCAGGTTCCGCGCGAGACCGAGACCGTGGTGGAGGTTGCGCCTCCCACGTCCTTGGAGTCACTGGTGTGCCCGTTGGAGTAGTGCAGCGTGTAGCTCACGGGACTTCCGTTGCCGTTGGCCGCCTGCCAGCTGATGTTGACCGTGTCCCCGTTGGGGGTGATGACGGGGGTCCCAGGGGTTCCGGGCTCACCGTAGGGCGTCACCGAGTTGGACGGGGAGGACCACTCCGAGACCGTCCCCTGACTCGACCTGGCGCGCACCTGAGCGGTGTAGGCGCGTCCCGAGGCGACGTCGAAGGATGCTGATCCTCCGGCGATTCCCGTCTGCACGGTTCCGTCCGACAGGCGCACGTCGTAGGTCGTCGCGCCCCCGAAGGGATCCTCCACCTCGGTCCAGCCGACGGTGAGCCTGCCCGAGCCGGCCGCCAGTGTGGGCGCCGCCGGGGTCTTAGCCCGTGGCGTTGTGCTGGTAGGACACCGTCGCGGCCTCGGAGTCGCCGTACTTGTTGGTGGACACGACCTGGATGTTGTAGCTCTGACCGGGCGCCAGGTCGCTGATGAGGCAGTTCGAGGTCGAGCAGGTCTGCTCGGCGCCGTTGACACTCACCTTGTAGCCGGTGACGGGGAGCCGTTGGCGGAGCCGTCGGTCCAGGACACGCGCGCAGAGTCGGCGTCCACGGGGGCCACGCTCACCCCGGAGGGGCCGCGGGCGCCACCCCACCGACCTGCACGGTGATGGTGCCGGTGACGGCCCGGGACTCGGAGCCAGTGGAGTCCAGCACCTTGTACTGCGCGGTGATGGTGCCGTGGAACCCGCTGTTCGGTGTGATCGTCACGGTCGTTCCGGAGACGCTGATCGCGCCCTGGCCGGCGGTGATCGTCAGGGGTGCCCGACAGGGTGATCAGCTTGCCCGGGAAGGGGTTGCTCACCGCCTTGGACACGTCCGCACTGACGGCCTCGCCGTTGCGGGACTCAGGTTGATCGGGGCCGTGGTCATGAGGGGGCTTGTTGGAGGCGCTGACCCGGACGGGCGGGGAGGCGCTCACCGGCGGGTTGACGCCGTCGGAGACCGTGATCGGGATGGAGCCCGTGGTGCCCTCGGTGGTCTTGTCGGAGGCCTTGACCGACAGCGTCGAGCCGCTCAGGGAGATCTCGAATCCTGCGGGGGCGGGACCGGCCTGGAAGGAGAGCTTGTCACCCTGGTCGGGGTCGGTGGCCATGGCCGCCAGGTTGGCCGTCACGGTCCCCTCACCGGGCGCCACCGTCACCTCGGTGGGGGTGAAGGTCGGCGGTCTGTTCGTCGAGGACGCCACGATGATCGGCAGTGTGAGTGTTGAGCTCAGGGCGTCCGAGCCGGTGCCGTCAGCCACGGTGAAGGTCACCGAGGTCTGCCCGGTGAAGCCCGAGTCGGGGGTGAAGGACAGCGCCGACCCGCCCGAGGCGACCTTGGCGTCCTTGGTGCCCTTGGCCATGTGGATGGAGGAGGTGTCCGTGATGACGGGCTTGGTGCCCTCACGGGTGAGGATGTAGGAGGACAGGTTGATGTCCGTGGTCTTGCCAGCCAGCACGCGGGCGGGCACGGCCGAGGGATTGATGCGGGGCCGCAGGGCCGAGCGGGCCGGTACCACGACGACGGCGTGGCCGGTCAGCCCGTCGGCGTCGGTGATCGTGTAGAGCACGAGCCGCTGGGTCTCGCCCACCGTGAGGCTCAGGGAGTCCTTGCCCACCTCGACGTCGGGGTCGGAGGAGGACAGCTTGAGGTCCCACGGCGAACCGTCGGTGTCCTTGTCGTTGTCCAGGACCGGGACGGTGACACGACCGTTGGCGTCGACCTGGTCGACGGTCACGTAGTCGTCCACGCCCACCGGGTTGGCCAGGGGGGCGTTGCTCGAGACCTGGACGGTGACGGTGCCGGTGTCCGTACCGCCTCGACCGTCGGAGACGGTGTAGGTGACCGAGTGGTTGCCCTCCTTCTCCGGCAGATCGAGCACGAGGCGGCCGGCCCGGGTGGACACGCCCAGGGACGGGTCGCTGGAGACCGGGTCGCCCTCCAGGGACAGGCTGTCGCCGTCGGTGTCCAGGTCATTGGACAGGGACGTCTACGGCCACGGTGCGCCCGGGCTTGGCCACGACCAGGGTCATCGGTGGCCACCGGGGCCACGTTGAGCGGTGAGGCCTGGGCGACGCCCACGCGGACCGTACCGGTGGCCTGGGTGCCGAAGCGGTCCTCGACGACGTAGGTGAAGGTGTCGGTGCCGGTGGCTCCCTCGGAGGGCGTGTGGGTCAGCCACGAGGGTTGATCTCCACCGAACCCAGGGAGGGCGCCTGGTTGAGGCCCACGAGACTCACCGAGTCGCCGTCGGGATCGATGCCGTCAAGCGGCACGGTGATGTTCGTGGTCGAGCCGGACAGGGGTGCGGGCCTCCAGGTTGCGCGGTGAGGGCGCGGAGTTGTGCTCGGCGTCCTGGGCTCGCACCTCCACGGTGAGGACGCCCGAGGCGTTCTGCCCCTGATCGTCCTTGGCCGTGTAGGGCGTAGGAGGTGCGTCCGGGCTGGTTGCCGGCGCGGAAGCGGACGGTGTTCTCACTGACCCAGGCGGTGCCCAGCTCGTCGCCGACGAGGCTGACCTGGGAGTCCACCGACAGGTTGAGACCCGCGGGGAGGAGTCGTTGTCCAGAACCGGCACGGTGACGACGTCGCCGGCGCGCACGACGGCGGTGTCGTTGGTGACCACCGGCGGCTGGGGCTGTGACTGGGTCACCGGGACGATGGCGACCTTCCCGGTGGCGCTGGAGGTGCCGTTGGTGACGGTGTAGTCCACCGTCAGATTGGCCGGGACGGTGCTGGCAGCGGTGATCTGCAGCAGTGAGTGGTCCACGACCGTGACGGTGACTCCGGAGTCCGGTGGGGCGTTGACCGACTGCAGGACCAGGATCCCCCGGAGAGGGTCGAAGTCGTTGTTGAGCGGGGCGATGGTCGTCGAGCCGCCGTTGCGCAGCAGAGCGGTGTCGTTCTCGGCCTCGGGCGGCACGGTGGCGTCGGCCTTGGGGGTGACGTCCACGCGCACGATGCCCTGCGCCGTGTTGGCCCCGTCCATGACGTCGTAGGTGAGGTAGTAGGGTCTGAGCCTGGGCGTTCGCGTCGGTGGAGAAGGTGAAGACACCGGCCTGCTGGTCGACGGCGATCGAGGTCCCGGCCGGGGCCTCCTGCACGGCGGCCAGTCGCAGGGTCCCCCGGATGGGGGAGGTGTCGTTGTCCAGGGGGGAGACGACCGCCTTGGATCCCGCCACGACGCGCACGTGGTCGGCGTTGGCGATCGGCTTGGCCGACTGGGCCGGCTGCACGTCGACCTTGACCACGCCGGAGGTGGTCTTCTGGCCGTCGGAGACGGTGACGGTCAGGTCGCGGGTGCCGGTGCCTGCGCCCAGCTCTCGCACTGTGACGGTGCCCTCGTTGGAGACCTTGGTGTCCAGGCCCTCGCCCTGGGCGGAGACCAGGTAGAGGTCGTCCCCGTCGGGGTCCAGCCAGTGACCCAGCACGTCCAGGGAGCCGGAGGCCTTCTCGGCGACCGTGAGGGTCGGGGTGGTGATCTGCTTCGGCGCGTCGTTGACGTCCCAGCCGTGGACGTCGACAGTGGCGACGGCGGAGTCGCTCATGCCGCGTCCGTCGTCGGCCGTGTAGGGCACGGAGTAGCTGCCGGAGGCGTTGTCCGGGACGTCCATGCGCAGGGGCCAGCCCGCCCTGGGCCTTGGTGGCCGTCAGCGACCCGCCGTTGTCCTGGGGAGTGGCGGTGAGGACGTCGCCGTCGGGATCGGAGTCATTGGCCAGTACGGGCAGGGAGCGCGGAGCGGCCCGGACGCACGCCGAAGCTGTCGTCGACCGCCTTGGGGGGCGTGGTTCTCCTCGGTGCGCTCCGGAGGCGTCTGCGACTCCGAGGTGTTGGCGGAGTCGTCCTTCTGATCGGCGTTGTCGTCGGTCTGGGCGGTCTTGTCCGTCCAGTCCTCGATGAGGACGAGGTCCTCGTTGGGCAGCCACACCGAGCCCGTGTCCAGGTCGTTGAGCACGATGGCGTCGCGGTTGACCCGGAAGACCGGGGGCGGAGGACGCGGCGAGCTTGTCGTTGTGAACGGTGTCGGTGCCGCCGCTGAACAGTCCCGAGCAGCTGCGCACGAACTGGCCCGAGCCGGACCAGGCCGCGTAGACGCACTTGCCCAGGCGCACCGGCTGGGCGGGCACGCCCTCGGGGGTGGGGCCCTCCTTGGCCGACGGCGTCCTGGTGACCTTGCCCCCGTCCAGGGGGATGGAGATGAGCTCGTTGCGGGGAGGCGACCAGGACCGAGTCGGCCTCGGGACCGGGCTGCTGGAGCGCCAGGCCGGAGGCTCCCAGGCTGACGGACTTGCCCTCGGGCAGGTGGAGGGTGCCGGTACCGCGCTCAAGGACCACGGGCTGGTCCCCGACGGCGGTGATGGCCAGATCGGTGCCGGCGGTCAGCTTCAGGGAGGTGTTCGTGGCCTCCTTCCAGCCCTTGTCGTCGGTCTCCAGGGAGACCAGTGACTTGCTGGTGGCCGAGACGGCGTGGATGGCGCCGTCCACGCCGATGGCGGCCACGACGTCGGGCATGCCGGTGACCACCGGGGCGGCCGCGGCCAGCGAGCCGGCCGACTTGGTCCTGGCGGCGCGGATGGTGCCCTGCACCTTGTCGACCGCCATGACCCGGTCCCCGCCCTGGGCGATGGTCACGCCCTTGGTGAGCTGGGTGCGTCCGGAGAAGGCGACCTGGGCGGGATCGACCGAGGAGACGGAGGCGTCGCCGGAGTCGGGGACCAGGACGTCCTCGGCGTTCTGGGTGACGTCGAAGGAGGACGAGGAGGTGCGGATCGTGCCGTCGACCTCGCGGGAGGGTAGTTGAGGCGGGCCACCAGGTGCTTGGAGGTGGAGGTGACCCATACGCCGCCGTCGTTGAGGTGCAGGTCGGCCTGGGCCACGCCGTCGTGGAGCCAGGCGGCCGTTCCCAGGGCGGCGACGCACACGACGGCGGCCAGGGGACGACATGCGCTTGCGCAGTCGCACGCGCTGAGCGCGCGACTGGGGGATGCGGAAGGTCGCAGCCAGTCGGGGAGGTGGTGGTGCCGGAGGTGAGACCCGAGCCGACGTCCTGAACGCCGTCGGACTGGGCGGCCCTGGTCCGCCGCCGGGGGCGCAGGGGCGCTCGCGGCACGGGCGAGCAGACCGGGGCGATCCGTTGCGGACGGTTCGGTCTGAGCGGTGCCGGAGCCGGTTCGGTTGCCTCCGCCGTCACCGGCACCGGGGGCGGCTGCGGCGGAGTCGATGCCGCCCGACGGGTTGTCGGGCGTCTCGAAGTCGCTACGTGAAGTGGTCACTGGGCCCCTTGGGGACTACGGGAGGCGACCTCCTGGACGAGGGTGCGTCGCAGCATCGTTGAGGAGGTGGTGGGGGTGTAGGGGCAGGTAGATCACCGAGGCCCCGACCTCGGCCATCTCGGCCTCCAGGCGGCGTCCTTGTCCGTGCCCTCCCAGTCGGTGCCCTTGAACAGCACGTCGAAGGGAGAGCGCTTCCAGGCCAGGCGCTTGTCCTGGTCGTAGTCGGGAACCACGGAGTCCACCATGCGCAGGGCGGCCACCATGGCCATGCGCTCGGCCAGGGGCACGATCGGGCCGCGTCCCTTCATCCGCTCCAGCGACTCGTCGGTGGCGACCCCCGCGATGAGGTGGTCGCAGCGCTTGGCCGCCTCGGTGAGGATGTTGAGGTGCCCCACGTGCAGCATGTCGAAGCCGCCGGGGACGTAGCCGGTGATCATCAGTAGGCTCCCTTTCCGCCGATAACCGCGCGCAGCGTTCCAGCGAAGATCTTCGCATCCAGGGCTCCGCCCCGGTTCTCCACGTAGTGACGGTCCAGGGCCACGGTCGAGGCCCAGGACAGGTCCGATCGTCCGGAGATCTGCCACAGGCCGGTCAGCCCGGGCTTGACCAGGAGACGACGCAGCGCCTCGGCGTCGTACTTGGCGACCTCGACGGGAAGCGCCGGACGGGGCCCCACCAGGCTCATGTCTCCGCGCACGACGTTGATGAGCTGGGGCAGCTCGTCGATCGACAGACGGCGGATCCAGCGGCCCACACGGGTGATGCGCGGGTCCTGGCGGTCCTTGAACATGACCTCGTTGCCGGCGTCGCCACCGGCCCTGACCACCGATGCGCGGCGCACGTCGGAGTCGATGTACATGGAACGGAACTTCCACATGGTGAAGGGCTTGCCGTCCTGGCCCACGCGGGTCTGGGTGTAGAAGACCGGGCCGGGGGAGTCGATGCGGATGGCGATCGCGGTGGCCGCCAGCAGCGGCGAGATGAGGGCCAGCCCGATGGCTCCGGCGAGGCGGTCGAACAGGGCCTTGCCGACGGCGCGGGTGCGGCGGGTCTTGACGGCGATGAGGCCGGTCCAGCCGTGGGTGACGGTCAGGGCCCGCATGCGCCCGGGCACGACGTCCTGCAGGCCGGGGGCGATGACGAGCCGCACCTGAGTGTTCTCCAGGCCGCGCATGAGGGTGACCAGGTCCTCGGGGAGGACCGAGCCGACCGTCATGACGGCGTCGATGCGCTCGGCGTGCAGGGTCTGGGCGATGTGCTGGGGGCTGCGCACGGGCTCGGCCGAGTGGAAGGCGCGGTCCTGTCCCGAGGACAGGTAGCCCACGATGAGGAAGCCGTCCATGGGGTGGCGGCGCAGCTGGGTGAGCATGGGCTGGGAACCCGACCCCATGACGATGAGGGTGCGACGCAGGGCGTGCCCCTCGAGGCGGCGGCGGTGCAGCCACCCGGACTCGATGGAGCGACCGGCGACGGCGAGGAGGAGCTGGGCCGCCAGAGTGGCCAGCAGAGTGGTCCGGGCAACTCCGGACAGGTCGGCCAGAAGCAGGGCTACGGGCAGGCTCACGGCGGCGGCGGCGACGAAACGGCCCGTGCCAGGGCCGGCCTGCTCAACGGCGTCGATGCCGAGGGCTCCCAGGAACCAGGCGACGAGCACCATGGTGGTGCCCACAGTGGCTGCGGACCAGACCAGTGGCAGGTGGCCACCCAGGAGGGCGAGCCAGAAGGGAGCGGCGACGGCGAAGAGGTCGGATAGGACGAGCCAGATGACGAGGTCACGGCGCGTGCGCGCCCAGGGGCTGCGCGGAGCGGCTGTGGGGGAGGTGGCGTCGGCTGCTGCTGTCGAGGACGCCGGTGCTGCTCGCGCTGGGGCAGTGTCAGGGTCGAACTAGACAAGGTGGACTCCGCAGGGATGATCGTGGGTGGGCAATAACTGGTCGGCTAGCAGTGACGGGGCGTCGTGAACAGCAGCGTTTTAGAATGCTACTAACTCTTGCGGACGTTATTTGTGGGAAGTGGCCAAGATCGCAGGGGCAAGATGAGGAGTCGAGGTGTTTCTGAAGTGACTGTATGTTACAGGCGCGCAACGATACAGGGGCCTCAATGTACCTATGAGAGACTTTTCAGGGTTCTCCCAGTGGATGGCGTTTCGGCTGGTCCGGGACCGGTTTGCTGGGGTTGTGCCAAGGGGGGTGGGTGGGGGTCGGTCAATGTCACAAGTCGATAAACAAAAGATAGCAGGTTGCCGGTCCTGATGCGGCTACTCTCATGCCTGTCTTCAGGTGTCTTCCCGATACCGGATTGTGATCTTCCTACAACATCCAGGAGTGCGATGTGACCCAGTCGAGTTCTTCGGTGCCTGTGCCGACCCCCGAGTCGGCCGCTGCGGAGGGCGATGCCTCGCCGGGGGCCGCCGACCGTCGGCGATCTGCGGATATCTCAGGCGCCGCAAGTGCCTCGACGGTTGAGGCGGGTGCTGCGACGGCCTCGCCCCGGGCCTCTCGCCGCTCGTCGCTGCCGCGGCTCGGCGGGAATCCTCAAGCGCGGATCGTCGTCGGGTGCCAGCTGGTCGTCTGTGGGAACCACAGCCGTGGCCAAAGTGGTGGTCATGGGGGTGTCCGGCGTCTTCGGGCTGGTCAACACCAGTCTCATCATCAGGCACTTCGGGGCCGACGCCTTCGCCCAGTACAACCTGCTGGCCACCTTCCCCACCCTCATGCCCTTCACCGACCTGGGCATTGGCGCGGTCATCCTCAACACGGTGGCGAGCTCGACCGACCCGTCCCGAGACTCTGCCGTGCGACGCACGATCACCACCGCCGTCCGGGTGCTGCTCGGCTCCGCGCTGGTCATCACCACGATCGGTATCGTCATCATGCTGCTGGGGGGCTGGCCCTGGCTGCTGGGGGACAAGCTCATGGAGGGCGGCGGGCCCACAGTCACCGTCTGCCTCATCATCTACGCCGCTGCCCTGCCGCTGTCCGTGGGACAGCGAGTCATCATCGGTCTGGGGCGATCGGCCACGCAGGTCATCAGCCAGGGAGTCGTCTCCCCGGCCATGTCCTGCTTCCTGCTGCTGGCCATCGTCACCGGCCTGGGGCGCGGCAACGCCGTGTCCATCTACTCCTACATCGCCAACGCCCTGGTGTCGGTCATCTGCATCGTCGTCGCCTGGCGCGCCACCCGCCCCCTGTTCAGGGAGGCCCTCAAGGATGTGCCGCATCTGCGCAGCGTGCGAGGGGTTCGCATCGTCAACACCGCGGGCCCTCAGCTCCTCCAGTCCCTGGCCATCCCGATCGCCTTCCAGACCGACCAGCTCCTCCTGTCCCACCTGGGTCAGTCCCAAGCCCTGGCTGAGTACGGCCTGGCCAACAGGCTGTTCAACATGCTGACCCAGACCGTCATGGCGGCCGGCGTCGCCATGTGGCCCATGTTCGCCAAAGCTCGGGCAGACAAACGCATCGAGAGTCCCTTCAAGCCGGCCATCGCCTTCAGCGGGGGCGGCTTCCTCCTGGCTCTCGCCCTCGTCGCCATCACGCCCTGGGCCGCTCGGGTCATGTCCGGAGGCGAGGTCGTTCTGCCCTCTGTACTCGTATGGGCCTTCGCCGCCTACGTCGCCGTCGAGGCCGGTAAGCAGCCGCTGGGCATGTACATGACCGACCCGCGCGGACTGCAGTTCCAGGTCATCCCAGTCCTCGTCCTGGTGCCGATGAACCTCGCCGTCTCCTGGGTCCTCATTGGGCCCTTCGACGCCGCCGGACCTATCCTGGGCTCGGTGATCTCAGTGATCCTGTGCCAGATCCTCCCGTATGCCTGGTGGGTGCGCCGAGACGTGGCCAGGCGCCGTCGAGAGTTGGCGCAGCAGTGACTCCCTCCTCGTCGGCGGGCGGCACCGAGCCGGCTCATGCAGCCCGGGAGTCGGCGCCGCGTCCCGGCACTCGATCGCTGCCCGACGTTCCCTGACTGTCTCATCCGCCGTTCCTCATCTGTCCACGACCCGGCCCGGTTCCCCGGGCCCCACTCAAGGAGAAGCCTCATGAGCTCCCCTGCTGGTTCCCCCACCATCGCCGAGAACATCAGAGCCCTGTCCCGGGCTCAGAAGTCCAAGGCCGGTGCCCCCCTCTACTCCCGCATCATCAACCGCCCCGCGGGCCGGGTCCTGGCCGCGATAGCCCACCGGCTGGGCGCGACCCCGGACCAGGTGACGGTCCTGTCGGCACTGTGCACCTACAGCGGCATCGCTCTCATCGCCCTATGGCGTCCTACGGTCGTGTCCGCTGTGGCGACCGCCCTGCTGCTCATGTTCGGGTACGCCCTCGACGCCGCTGACGGGCAGCTGGCGAGATTACGTAACGGCGGCTCGAAAGCCGGTGAATGGCTCGACCATGTCGCAGACGTTATTAAGCTCTCGACAATTCATGGAGCCATTGCGATCTCACTGTTCCGATTTGCGGAATTACCGCCCCCGGTTCTGCTTATTCCGCTTGCTTTCGGAGCGGTTCAGAATATTCACTTCTTCAGTTACATTCTGACCTATCAGCTGCGTTATCACGGTGGGACGCCCCTGGCTAAGGACGAGGCCCGTCCCGGCATCATCAAGTCGGTCCTATCGGCCCCCACGGACTACGGGCTCATGTGCTTCGTGCTCATGACCCGCTTCGCCCCCACGGTCTTCCTGTGGGTGTACGGCATCATGCTCCTGGGGTACGCGGGCTACGTCGCTCTGGCCCTGCCCAAGTGGTACCGCGACCTGCGCAACGACCTCCAGTAGCTCATCGCCTCGCCGGCACTCCCGCCGAGATCGCCACCAATCCTCTCTCAACCTTCTGTTAAGGAATCTCATGTCTCTGCTTACCGGCCGCAAGGCGCTACTGGTCTATACGGGACGCAAGGACGGACTGGGCAACCGTGTGCGCGCGCTGCTGTCCGCCCAGGAGCTCGCCCGGGTCGAGGGCCGCGACCTCTACTACGTGTGGAGCACGGACGAGTACTTCGGCCCCCGGATGGATGAGCTGTGGCGCTTCGAAGGGGGCACGTCGGTGTCGCGTCTGACTTCCCGGGCGCTCCTTCCCTGGCCCGGTACCGCCAGCCCAAGGGCGTCCGGATCACCGCGGAGCTGCGCCGCCGCCACCTGTGGCAGATCCACTCCCACGGCCTTCCCGTCACCTGGGAGGACCCGGCCTGGAGGGAGAAGCCGAGAAGGGGGCCACACCCACCGGGCCGCGACCCTGGACCGAGCGGCTGCGCGAGCTCACCCCGTCGATGAGATCGCCGATGAGGTCCGCTCCATCTATGACACCCACCTGCGGGGGCGCCCCTACGTCGGCATCCAGGTGCGCACCCACGCGGTCTCCCACGCCAAGACCATCGAGTCCTCACCGGTGGAGTGGTTCGCCAACCGGATGCGCCAGATCCGCGCCGACCATCCCGACGTCCCCTTCTTCCTGTCCTGCGACACCCCCGAGGCCCAGGAGCAGCTGGCCGGAGAGTTCAACGGCTGCGTCTTCCTGACCGACAAGGGCGGATACAACACCGTCAAGGGCGTGCGCTCGGGCCTGATCGACCTCTACCTGCTGGCCAGCTCCCAGCACCTCATCGGAGCCTCCTTCTCCAGCTTCGTGGAGATGGCCGTCTTCCTGTGCGACGGCGTCGTCCCCTTCGAGCGGCCCGACCAGCCCCTGGAGGGCGAGCTCAGCCTTTCCCTGGGACTGGCCGAGGACCCGCTGCGCCCCGCCCGACGCTGACGTCGCGCGGCTCGGTCAGCAGGGCCGGATGTCCGTCGGTGGGATCGCGGCGGGGTCGGGCGGGATAGGCGCTTGTGGCAACCATCCGCGCCGCCCCCTCCGTGCGGCGTTCCCATGAGACCCATCCACGCCTTCGAGCATCCAGCCCGCACGCCCCGGTGAACCAGGGTCTCAGCGCTTGAGGAGCTCGTCGACGATCCGGGTCATGGTGGCGCGGTACCCGGCCACGGAGAACCGCTCGGCAGCCTCGCGCTCGCCCTGGTGGGCCAGTCGACCGGCCAGCTCCGGGTCGGCCGCCAGGGATCCGAGGGCATAGGGCCAGGGCCTGCGCGTCGTCGGCAGGCACGAGCAGGCCGGTCACCGAGTCGGTGACGACCTCGGCCAGGCCCTGGACCCGAGAGGCCACGAGCGGTCGGGCTGCGTGCATCGCCTCGACCGCGGTGTTCCCGAAGGGCTCGGCCCGGGAGGGCACGACGACGGCGTCGGCCGCCTCCAGCACCGGCCAGGTGGGGTGCACATAGCCCAGCAGCTCGACGTGCCCCGTCAGATCATCCTGACCGGCGCGCTCACGCAGCTCGGCCTCGTACCACTCGTAGCCGGGGAAGACCGAGCCGCACACGCTCAGGGAGGCGTCCACCCCCGAGCGCCGCAGCAGCCCGACGGCATCGAGAGCCACGTCCACACCCTTGCGCGGGGACAGTCGGCCCACCATGGCGATCCGGAAGGAGTCGCCGGGCCGCCGGGTACGCAGCGGCTCCAGAGGCCGGTCCGGTCCGGCGACTCCGTTATGGACCACCTCCGTACGCGAGGCCAGGCGCGGCTGGGCGTCCAGGAGCGCGTCGCGGGCCGCCCCGGAGTTCGCCACGATCCGAGATGCCGCCAGAAGCGGGGCGTTGAGCCCGGCGCGGATGACCCGACGCTGGGTGTCCTCGGCCTCGTGCACATGGGCCAGCACCGGGATGCCTGCCGCGCTCGCGGCCACCGGCCACCAGGGGATCGTCACCGTGTTGGTGAGGACCGCCTCGGCGCGGCTGGCGCGGATGACTGCCCGCAGGCGGGCGATCTCCGGGGCTGCCTGCGCGGACAGCTTCGTCAGACCTGTGGGGCTCAGCAGGGGCCTTGCGCAGGACCGTGAAGGGCATGACGGCCACGCGGGCGTCGGCGTCGCGCAGCACCCCGACCAGGGGGCCGTCCTGGGGCAGAGCCACCAGGACCTCGTGACCGGTCTCGATGAGTCCGTGAATGGTCTCCACCAGCTGCCAGTCCGAGCCGTACAGGTCGGGGGAGGGTGGGCCACGAGAACCCAGGGCGCCATCCGCCCGGCCCCGGCTCACCAGCTCACCTTCCCGGTGCGGCGCCCGGAGGGGCGATGGCGGGTGGGGCCCTCGAGTGCCAGACGTCGGGCCAGGGCCTCGTAGCCGGAGGCCACCTCGTCCCAGTCGTAGAGGGCCGCTCGTTCGCGGGACTCGTCGCCGCGCACGGCCTGGGCCTCGACGTCGGACTCGGCGGAGACGACCAGGGCGGCCACCTCATCCGGTGAGGTCCAGTATCGTCCGGCCTCGCCCAGGACCTCGCGGTTGAAGGAGACGTCGAAGGCGTCCACCGCGGCCCCGGCGCCGATGGGCTCGCAGGGAGCGAGGGATTCGTGCCGCCCACCGAGTGGCCGTGGTAGTAGACCAGCGCTCCGGAGTAGAGGGCGTCGAGCAGCTCCTGGTCCCACAGGCCGCCGAGCAGACGGACTCTGCCGTCGGCCAGGGACTCGATGCGGGCGGTGTAGTCGTCGGCGTAGGGGGCCGATCCGACGACGACCAGCGGCAGCGTGGCCCCGGAGCGCACGTACCCATCCACGATGACGTCGACGTGGTTCTCCACCTCGAAGCGGGCCACGACCAGGTGGAAGCCCTTGGGAGTCAGGTCCAGCTCGGCCAGGCGCGAGGTGTCGGCGGAGATACGGGGCGCCCCGTAGGAGAGAAGATCGGTGGGGGCGTTGAACTCGTCGGTGTAGTAGTCGGCGATGCCCTGGGCGTCGGCGATGAGTGCGTCGGAGTAGCGCACGGCCAGCGCCTCGGCCGCGCGGTAGTAGCGCTTACCGGTGGGGCCCCACTTGCCGCGGCGCCACTCCAGGCCGTCGACGTGAGTGGCCACCGGAACGCGTGCGGCGCGCAGGGCCGGCAGGAAGGGGGCGTTCGCTGCGTTGAAGACGAAGGCCGCGTCCGGGTGGGTGCGGCGCAGCAGGTGCGCCACCGACAGGGCCGTGTGGGACAGGGTCTCCAGGCTGCGGTTCTTGACCGAGGGCAGCTCGACCAGTCGCATCCCCAGGTAGGTGCGGGGAAGCGGGGTGTCCGGCTCAGGGTTTCGGCAGTAGACGAGGACCTGGTGGCCGCGGTCGGCCAGGCGTCGTCCGACCTCCTCGATGGCGGTCTCGAAACCTCCGTAGCGGGCGGGGACGCCTCGCGTCCCGATCATGGCGATTCGGAGCCTGTCCGGGTTCACAGCAGTCAACGGAGTCCTTTCGAAGGGCGGCGGAGCCGGCAAGGGATGGGAACCAATGATCCCGTTCGATGCGGCCACCGGTCACGGCAATGGCGGAGGAACATCGACGAGGGTGACGGGGGAGGCGGTGATGACAGTGATGGCGGTGATGACAGTAATGACAGTAATGATGAGGCGATGGGGCTCTCATCCCCGAGCTCGCAGGTTCCTGCGGACTCGTTGCGTCGCGAGCGCCCGGCGCACTCGGTCAGGAGTCTAGAGGCAGGTGGCTGCCGGCACGCATCGAATGAGTCATGCCGCTAATACCTCCGGCTCCCTGGAGCGCAGTGTCAGGACAGCGCGCTGGCGGTGAGCCGGGTCTACGGTGGGGAGGGCGCGTTCAACTGGTCCACACCACCTGGGTACAGGCTGAGCATTCCGGTCAAGAATCAGGTATGGAACCCAGTGCTGGTTAATGAGAGGCTATCTGTGAGAAAAGTGGGTAGGGGTGCCGTCCCGTGCGATGAGTGATTGATTGCACAGCGGGAGGCGGAACAAAGGTTCTCGGAAGCGTTATCAAAACGTTACCCCTGTAATAACCTCGTGACTGGCGTCGGTCTCGTTGCGGCGGGACCGCCCCGTCATACTGCGCCACTTACCCAGGTTCCCTCACGTCTTAAGAACGGAGCACTCGTGCATCCTTCCCGTGCTGTCTCCAGCGTGGGGGCGGTCCTGACCGCCCTCCCCCTCGTTCTTGGTGCGCTCGTCGCCCCCACTATCGCCCCCCGGCTGCTGCTGCGGGGCAGACGGTTCTGGCCTCGCCGCAGCCACTGCCCACCGCTCAGGTCGACGGCATCGTCCTGGATCAGGCGGTTGTGGGCAATACCGTCTACGTCGTCGGGGAGTTCAAGAGCGCTCGTCCGGCCGGCGCTGCCGCCGGTGAGAACGAGTCTCCTCGATACAACGCCATGGCCTTCGACATCACGACCGGCGCGCTGCTGGACTGGGCGCCCAAGGTCAACAGCAGGGTCACCGCGGTCGAGGCCTCGGCCGACGGGTCCACCATCTACCTCGGTGGTAACTTCACCTCCGTCAACGATGAGACGACCTATCGAGTGGCGGCGGTGGACGCTGCCGGCAAGCGCAAGCCGCTGGGGGCGTCGGCCAACGGGTCGGTCTGGGATCTGGAGCTCTCGCCTGACGGCTCCTCCCTGTACATAGCGGGCTCCTTCACCCAGATCAACTCCTCGTCACGTCAGCGTGCCGGTGCGGTGGATCTGAAGACGAACAAGGTGACCGACTTCGCCCCCCAGGTCGATGACTCCCTGGTCCGCGCCATCACGGTGGCGCCCGACGGCTCGGCAGTGGCGATCGGCGGCTCCTTCACCTCGGTGGGCGGGTCCTCCGAGGGGTACGGCATCGCCGTCCTGGAGAAGGATGGATCCCTGCGGCAGACCAACATCTCCAGTGTCATCCGCAACGCGGGGCCGGACTCCGGAATCATGAGCCTCAAATCGGACTCCCGAGGTCTGTACGGCACCGGCTACTCCCAGGAGGGGGCCTTCGAGGGGATGTTCCGTGCCAGCTGGACCACGGGGGACATCGATCTCATGGCCGACTGCCATGGCGATACCTATGACGTGCTGCCCACCAACGACGTCATCTACATCGCCAGCCACACCCATGACTGCAGCAACATCGGTGGTTTCGCTGATCGTTCGAACGAGGGCGTCTACCATCACGCCGTCGGTTTCTCCAGCACGGCGACGGGCACCGTGGGCTCCAACACGGCCAGCGGATACAGCGACTACCAGGGTCAGCCGGCCCCCACGCAGTACAACGGCTTCCTGCCGGGGTTCCAGATCGGCGACTACAGCGGCCTGAGCCAGGCGGTGTGGACTGTTGAGGGCAACAGCCAGTACCTCGTCTACGGCGGTGAGTTCATCGCGGTCAACGGCACCAAGCAGCAGGGCATCGTCCGTTTCTCCATGAGTGGCGGCGATGTCAACGCGGCCCGCCCCGGTGACGTCAACGGCAACAGCAACAACGGCAATGGGGACAACAACGGCAACGACAACGGCAACGGCAACAACGGGGACGACGACAACGGCCAGGACAAGGACAAGGACAAGAAGAAGAACAAGAAGAAGCAGGACGACTGGGACAACCAGGACGGTTGGGACCAGGATGACCGGGAGAACAACCAGGGTGGCGGCTGGTGGTGGTGGTGACCATGAGGCCCGTCGGGTCTGTGGATCGTCGCGGCTTATCCTCTGAACGATCCGGTTCTATGGCCGGTGGTGGTGTGCTCCCGAACTCAGTGGTCGCTGAGGGCGGTGTTGCGCACGGCGGAGGTCGTACGCTTCAGCACGTGTCTCGAACCCGAATGCTGATCCTCCCCACCGTCCTGGTGCTGGGCCTGGGGCTGGCCGCCTGCGGAGGCGGAAAGTCCCAGAGCACTGCCAGCCCTTCTGCCGCTGCCTCTGCCAGTGGCTCGGCCTCGGCTCAGGCCGCTCCCTCGAACGTCGCCACGCCCACGGTACAGACCGCGAAGCCGACGGCGGCGCCTCCGTCGCCCTCGGACAATGTCTCCACCCCGGACGCCTCCTCGATCGATCCCAAGGCCGTTGAGACCGGCGACCTGTCGAAGGACGAGTACCCCGAGGTGGGTCTGGACAAGTCGGTCCGCGTCGACGGGGACCTGGTGATCTCTCTGGGGCAGATGCAGGCGAAGGACTTCGCCAGCGCGCCCGGTGAGGTGGGGGGCGCCGGTGTCCTGATCCCGGTAACGGTGACGAACAGGTCCAGCCAGGACCTGCCGCTGGCCAGCGTGCTGTCCACCACCGTCAACTACGGCGAGGGTGCTGGTACTCCCGCCAGCGAGATCATCTCGGCCTCGGATGCGGTGCCGTCCTCGCTCGCAGCCGGTGAGACGGTGACCGTGAATCGCGCCTTCGTCATCCCGGCGGAGGGGCGAGGGAATGTCAAGATCGTCGTTGACCTGGGTGCGGGCCGCGGGGCCGCAACCTTCCGGGGGTCTGCCGGCTGACTCAGGACGAGTTCCTCTCAGGGCGTTGGCCGCCCTTCTTCTTGTCTGCAATCCAGGCGCCGTCCGTTGCTCACCTTGATGAGCAACGGACGGCGCTCTGGCGTGAGGGGCGACCCGCTCGGGCGACTTGACTGAAAGCTCTCGACCGTTGCTTCGCCGTGACATGAGATGCACCAGCCCTCAAGGCAACCTGATCCGTGTCTATATGGAAGGTGGTTCCGATGGAAGAGGCTTATGGGCGACTCGATTCCTTGAAACGCCTGGATGATGGCGCCATGTGAGCGAAGGGTCGGTGTGCTGCGGGATGGTTCCGTCCTGTGGTGTGCACCAAAAGTGCGGTGAGCAAGTTGTTGACGGTGTACGATAAGCGCGCCCGTCGACCCTGGCCGGGCGCGGAATACCAGCCATTCGTAAGGTTGCGTGTCCGTGATCTGAGTATGTTCTGAATGGAATACCCTGTGAAGCTCCCCCGCCGACTCCTGAGGCGGCCTGCTGGCCGCGGCTCTTGTTCCCATTGGTGCCGTCACGCTCGCTCCGGCATCTCCCGCCGCCGCGGACCCGGCTCCCGCCGGTGCCGCCGGTACGCCCAGCACCGTTTCCGCCGATGCCCCTGCCCACCGCCCAGATCAACGGCATTGTCTGGGACCAGGTCGTGGTCGGGGATATCGTCTACGTCGTCGGAAAGTTCTCCTCGGCGAGGCCGGCAGGATCGCCGGCCGGTCAGAACGAGTCACCGCGCGGCAACGCGATGGCCTACAACATCAACACCGGTGAGATCGTCGACTGGGCACCCACCACCAACGGCACCATCAACACCATTGCCGCCTCCGCCGATGGCCAGACCCTCTACCTGGGTGGCGAGTTCACGACGCTGAACAATCAGACGGCCTGGCGCGTCGGAGCGGTCAGGGCCTCAGACGGTCAGCGCTCTCCGCTGGCCGCCTCGGCCAACGGCAGCGTCAAGGCCCTGAGCGTCTCCCCTGACGGGCAGACGCTGTACATCGGAGGGGCCTTCACCCAGATCAACTCCTCGGCCCGCCAGCGCGTCGCCGCGCTCAACCTGGGCAGCCAGCAGCTGACCAACTTCGCACCGAAGATTGACAACTACTACGTGCGCAGCATCGTCGAAGCCGTTGACGGCTCGGCCGTGGCCATCGGCGGGGCCTTCGAGTCCGTCGAGGGCAGCGACAATCCCGGTCACGGGATCGCCGTCTTCGAGAAGGACGGCAGCCTGCGCAAGAACAACGTCTCCAGCGTGGTCCGCGGCGCCGGCGCCGAGGCCTCCGTCATGAGCGTCAAGGCCGACGAGCAGGGCCTGTACGCGGCGAGCTACTCCCGGCTCGGCACCTTCGAAGGCGTCATGCGCCTGAACTGGACCACCGGGGACATCGACTACATGGCCGACTGCCACGGCGACTCCTACGACGTCCTGCCGGCCGGCGACGTCGTCTATGCCGCCAGCCACTCCCACGACTGCTCCAACATCGGTGGCTTCCCGGACGTCTCCTACCACTACCACAACGCGGTGGCCTACACGAACGCCGCCACCGGAACGGTGAAGGAGAACAGCGCCGCGGGCTACAAGAGCTACGCCGGGCAGAACGCCACCACCAACCTCAACTTCTACCCCGACTTCACGCCGGGCAAGATCTCCGGCGCCATCCAGGCGACCTGGACCGTCGAGGGCAACGACAAGTACGTCGTCTACGGCGGTGAGTTCCTGGCCGTCAACGGCACCGCCCAGCAGGGGCTGGTGCGCTTCGCCCGCCGCGACATCGCCCCGAACAAGCAAGGCCCCATGGACAAGGGCGGAGCCTTCAAGGTCACCGGCTCCTCACCGCGCGCCGGGGTCGTCTCCCTGTCCTTCAAGGCCAACTGGGACAGGGACGACAAGGCCCTGACCTACAACGTCTACCGCGACTCCATGAACGGCCAGCCGGTCACCAGCCAGACGGTGAGCGCCGGCTTCTGGGAGCGCTCCGATCTCAGCGCCACCGACGTCGTCGACCCGGGAACCACCCACCGCTATCGGGTCCAGGTGACTGACCAGTGGGGGGCCTCCACGGTCTCGGACTGGGTGACGGTCAAGGCCGGTGAGGGCCAGGGCCTGAGCAAGTACGGTGCTCGCATCCTGGCCGACGGTGCCGCCCACTACTGGTCCTTCGACGAGACCGACGGGGACAAGGCCGAGGACTTCGTGGCCCAGCGCAATCTGACGATCCGCGGCAAGGCCTACAAGCGCGGAAGCGAGTCCGTCCTGGGCTCGGGAGCCTCGCTGGGCCTGACCTCGGACAGCGCGAACAAGTCGCACGCCGCGACTCGCGTCGCCTCCCAGGCTCCCACCGCGTTCTCCATGGAGACGTGGGTCCGCACGACCTCGACCTCGGGCGGGGAGATCATGGGCTACGGCTCCTCCTCGACCAACCAGTCGTGGAGCCGCGACCGCATGGTGTACATGCGCAATGACGGCACGCTCAGCTTCATGCTCTACCCGGGCAAGCTGACGACCATCACGACTCCCAAGAGCTACAACGACGGGCAGTGGCACCACATCGTGGCCTCCATGAGCCCCACCACTGGCGCCATGCTCTATGTGGACGGCAATCTCGCCGCCTTCGACGGTTCCATGACCGAGGGACAGAGCTACTCCGGCTACTGGCGCATCGGCGGGGACGCCCTCGGCGGGGTCAACGGCCAGCCTTCCAACACCAATATCCAGGCCGATATCGACGAGGCCGCCGTCTACAGCACGCCGCTGTCCGCACGGCAGATCGCCGAGCACTACACCGCGGCCACCGGCAAGCAGGTCCAGCCCGACGACAACGGTGGCAAGGACGGTGCCGGCAAGGACAAGAAGGACAAGAAGGACAAGGCCGAGGAGGGCAGCGCCCTGCTGGACGACTCCTTCGAGCGCAGCGTGAACGGCGGTTGGGGCAAGGCCAAGGCCGGCGGTGAGTGGAAGACCACCTGGAACGCCGCGGCATTCTCCGCCGACGGCACCAGCGGTCGGATCGCCATGGCCGGTCCGCGCTCCTCGGCGTCCATCATCTCCGATCCGATCAAGTCGACCTCCACTGACGCCGTCGTCGACTTCTCCCTGGACGCGGTGCCCTCCGGGAACGGCGCCTTCATCTCCTACGCCGCCCGCACGACCAAGGCCGGTCAGTACCAGGCCACGGTCCGCATCGGCAGCGCCGGCAACCCGATGATCACGGTCTCGCGCGTGGTCAAGGGCCGTGAGACCTCCCTGGGCTCCTACGTGCTGACGCAGCCTACACGGCCGGTCAGCCGCTCCACCTGCGCATGGTGGTTGACGGCGCGGAGTCGACCAACATCCAGACCAAGCTCTGGGCCGGTGACTCCGAGCCCGCCGAGTGGGGGATCGAGGTCGTCGACAACGACAAGACCCTCAACGAGGCCGGCACTGTGGGGCTGACCACCTACATGTCCGGGTCGGCCGGACCGGAGACCGTGACCCTGGCGGTCGACAAGGTCACCATCAAGCAGCGCTGACGCCCTCGAGCTCTGCGCGCATGCGGGGCGGGCCGGGAAGGACTCAGGATCTTCCCGGCCCGCCCCGTTCCGGTACGTGCTGTATCCGCGGCCCTGGCGTCCAAGAGGTGGCCAATCCCCGACATGTCACACGGAGGCAACACGGTGCGTCCCTAGGATCGCCCTGTAGTGAGAACCCACCAGGAGGAACCATGATCAGGGTAGCGATCAACGGATACGGCAACCTCGGCCGCGGCGTCGAGCAGGCCATCACCAAGAACGCGGACATGGAGGTCGCCGTCGTCTTCACCCGGCGCGACCCGGCCACCGTCACCACCCAGGGGGCTCCCGTCGCCCACGTCGATGACATGGCCTCCTGGACCGACAAGGTCGATGTCTGCCTGAACTGCGGAGGCTCGGCCACCGACCTGATCGAGCAGACCCCGGCCGCCACGGCCCTGTTCCACACGGTCGACTCCTTCGACACCCACGCCCGCATCCCCGAGCACTTCGCAGCCGTCGACGCCGCCGCCAAGGCCTCCGGCCACGTCGCCCTGATCTCCACCGGCTGGGACCCGGGCCTTTTCTCCATGCTGCGGGTCCTGGGCGAGGCCGTCCTGCCCGACGGCGCCACCACCACGTTCTGGGGGCCCGGCGTCTCCCAGGGGCACTCCGACGCCCTGCGCCGCATCGACGGCGTCGTGGACGCCAAGCAGTACACCCGCCCGGTGGAGGCCACCGTCGCCGCGGTCAAGGCCGGCGACGACGTCGAGCTGACCACCCGTTCCATGCACACGCGCGACTGCTACGTGGTGGCTGAGGAGGGGGGCCGACCTGGCCCGCATCGAGCGGGAGATCGTGGAGATGCCCAACTACTTCGCCGACTACGACACCACCGTCACCTTCATCACCGCTGAGGAGCTGGCCACCGAGCACGCCGGAATTCCTCACGGCGGCTCCGTCATCCGCCGCGGTCACACCTCCGAGGACGTCGCCGAGACCGTGAGCTTCGAGCTGCAGCTCGGCTCCAACCCGGAGTTCACCGGCTCGGTCCTGGTCGCCACGGCGCGCGCCGTGGCGAGGCTGGCCGCTCGTGGCGAGTCCGGCGCGCGCACCGTCTTCGACGTGACGCTCGCCGACCTGTCTCCCACGACTCCCGAGGAGCTGCGCGCCCACTACCTGTGAGGCGGGCGGACAGCCAGGGGCGTCCCGCCGTCGGCGCCGAGCCGGCGGCGGGACGACGAGGCACCGGAGGCACCGGCTGAGTCAGTCGCGGATGAGGGGCTCGTCGACGTCGGGCAGCTCGCCGCGACGGGCGGCACGCAGGAGCCTCACCCCGTCACGAGTTGCCTGTGCCGCCGTCAGGAGCGGTCGACGAGTGCTCAGGAGCTGGCGCCTGCCACCGCGCAGGACGATCTCACGGGCGGCTCGGCCCGCCGTGGCCACCCACCGGCGCTGCGTGGCCCGGTCCAGGTGCAGTCCGGCGTACAGCAGCCGGTTGCGCACGTTGTAGTAGTAGTAGATGTCCGACTTGGCCCGATCGGACTGGCCGCTCTCGGAGTGGGTCCCGCCCTCGTCGTGGACGGCGACGGCGTCGCGCACCAGGGCCAGGCTGCCTCCGGCCGCCAGTACCCGGGCCGAGAAGTCCACGTCCTCCCAGTAGAGGAAGTAGCGCGCGTCCAGGCCGCCGGCGGCCTCGAACAGGTCGACGGACAGCGCCAGGCAGGCCCCCGAGAGCCACGGCTGGGTGCCGCCCGGGGGAATCGGACGCGGTGAGCGGCGCGAGCGCATCGAGCCGTCCGCCAGGCACACGACGATCCCGTCGGAGACGATGCGGCCACCGGAGTCCTTGAGCACCGGCGCCACCAGGGCGAGTCGGTCCGCGTGCGCCCTCGCCGCCAGGCGGATGAGATCGGCCCGGGCGATGACGGCGTCGGGATTGAGCAGGACGAGCAGGTCGGCGCCGAGCTCGCGGGCCCGTGCCGCCCCCAGGTTCATGCCACCCCCGAAACCGGTGTTCGTCTCCGGCAGGACCGCCTCCCAGCCCCGTGAGGAGGCCAGTGTCACCAGCTCCTCGCGGGCGGTGGGCGTGGAGTAGTTGTCGACGACGACGATGCGGGCCTCGGGGGAGTCCTCGGCCACGCGCGCCAGCGTGCGCTTCAGCAGCGCCGCCGAGTCGTAGCTGACGACGATGACCGCCGTGCGCGAGAGCAGCTCGCCTCCGGAGAGTCCGCCGGATGCCTCGGTGATCTCGACGACCCTGGCGGGGGCGCTGGTCTCGGGGCCGGTCGGCTCGGCGGCCTCAGTGGAGTCGGTGACCTGGGCGGGGTCAGGGGTGACGGTCATCGGAGCAGGAGCCTTCCGGGTGCGGGGCGGTGTCGGAGCGGTACTGGTGAGGTCGGGCGCTGTGTACGTCGCGCCTCCGATGGGACGGGGGTACGACGTCGTGGCTCGGGCGCTCCCGCAGTGGGGCGCACCCGGTTCGTGATAGTACCGTTAGACCTTGATATCACGCCGCGATCCGCCAGTAGGCGGGAGGAAGGACGGGGCTGGACGTGCACCTGACCATCGCGATGCTCACCTACCGCCGCAACGACTACCTCGCGCAGGTGATCCCCGAGCTGCTGGCGCAGGCCGACGACGTCTCCGACGCGCGGACCACGGCGAGCGTACTCATTGTGGACAATGACCCGCAGGCCGGGGCGCGGGCCGTTGTCGAGGCCGCCCGGGTGGCGCTGGGAGGAGAGCAGCCGGAGGCGTCGGAGCCGACCGGGCAGGCTGATCCGGCCGCCGCGGCTGCGACGTCGAGGCTGGTCTACGTCCACGAGCCCGAGCCGGGCATCGTGGCCGGACGCAACCGCGCCCTGAGCCAGGCCCGCGGATCCGACGCCCTCGTCTTCATCGACGACGACGAGATCCCCTCACCGGGCTGGCTCAAGGCCCTCGTGAGCACCTGGCGCGCTCAGGGCTGCGCCGCCGTCACCGGCCCCACGCCGCCGGCCTTCGAGGTCGACCCCTCGGCGTGGGTCACCGCCTCGGGCGCCTTCGACTCCTGGGAGGCCGCCGACGGCGCCCAGGTCCGCAGCGCCGACACCGGCAACCTGCTCCTGGACCTGGCCGTCGTCGAGGGCCTGGGGCTGCGCTTCGACCCGCGCTACGGGCTCACCGGCGGCGAGGACTCCCTGTTCACCCGCCAGCTCACCCGCGCCGGCGGCGTCATCCGCTTCGCGGCCGGGGCGGTGGTCACCAAGCGCGTGCCCGCGGCCCGCGCCCGGCGCACCTGGGTGCTGGAGCGCTCCCTGCGCTCGGGCTCGTCCTGGGCCCGGGTGCGCATCGACACGGTCGGGCCCGCCGGCGGTGCCTCCGGCAGGCTCGCGCGCCTCAGGCTGCGCCTGGGCTACGGCGCCAAGGGACTGGCCAAGGCCGGTGTCGACGGGGCGCGCGCCGGCGTGGCCCGCATCCGTGGTGACGTGCCCGCTCAGGCCCGCTACGAGGTCTCCTCGCGCGGGGGACTGGGCATGGTCGTGGGCGCCCTGGGCGGCCACGTGCGCGAGTACGGTCGTCCCCGCCGCAGGCGGAGCACGGCGCTGGCCGGCAGGAGGAGCGCATGAACCGGCTGACGATCGCCATCCCCACCTTCCGGCGCCCGCAGGACCTGAAACGGGCCGTCAGCGGGGTCCTGGAGCAGGCCGGTGAGCTGGTCGACGGCCCGAGAGTCGAGGCCTGCGAACCCGAGGGCGATACGGCGGGTGCGGCGGATGCGGACGGGGGCGCTGGTAGGGGCGTCTACGATGTCGAGGTCCTCGTCATCGACAATGACGCCCGGGGCACCGGGCGCGAGGCCGCCCTCACCGCCGCGGCCGACGCCGGGGTGGCCGTGTGTTCCTCAGTGGAGGGGGCGGAGGGACCCGAGGCTGTGGGCCTGCGTTATGTCGTTGAGGAGCGGCCCGGTGTGGCTGCGGTGCGCAACCGCGCCCTCGACGAGACCGGCGGGCGCGACCTGCTCGTCTTCATCGACGACGACGAGGACCCCGAGCCCGGCTGGCTCGCCGCCCTCATGGGGCTGTGGGCCTCCACCGGCTGCCAGGCGGTGGCCGGCCCCGTCATCCCCGTCTACGAGGTCGAGCCGGAGGCGTGGGTGCGTCAGGGCGAGTTCTTCGTGCGCCGGACCTGGCCCACCGGCACGGTCCGCCCGGTGGCGGCCTCCAACTGCCTGCTGCTGGACCTGGGCTTCGTGCGTCGGGCCGGGCTGCGCTTCGACGAGGCCTTCGGTGCCACCGGGGGGAGAGGACACGCTCTTCACCCGCCGGCTGAGCGCCGCCGGCGGCGTCATCCGCTGGTGCGACGAGGCGCGCGTGCGCGACCACGTCCCGGCCTCGCGTCTCACCCGTCCCTGGATCCTGCGACGGCAGCGTTCCCACGCCGCCACCTCGGTGCGCGTGGAGCTGGCCCTGGCCGGCGGCGGGGCTCAGCCGGTCATCCGGGCCAGGGCCGCCGCTGGTGGCCTGGTGCGTATCGTCGTCGGTGGTCTGCGAACCGCCACTGGAACCGTCATCGGCAGCCCCAGGCATGCGGCCAAGGGGGCTCGGCTGCTGGCTCGTGGCCGCGGCATCCTGGCGGCCAGCGTCGGAGGCGGCGTCCATCGCGAGTACGACCACTGAGGCGGTGCCAAGAAGATATCGAGAGGCTGCCACCTGGGTGGTGACGGATCTGACGGTGAGCTTACAGGAGAGTGTCTTAGAGCCTTCCGCCTTCATCGAAGTAGCGCTGCTCGGCCTCAGTCAGATCCAACATCGCAGGAGGCTCGATAACAACATCAACGAACCTGTGGGTGCCTCCGATTCAATGCTGACACGGGAGCGCATATTCCATGTGTTCGACACGCTGACGGCACTTGACAGATCGGTCGTCGGGATCCACGCCAATGCTTCCATCTTCTTCGCCGCCACTGACCGCGGTGATGAAAGCGTCCATCATCTGGTGCTGGTTTCCATCCGAATTGGTCTCGTAGGGTGAATGCCTCGTTGATGGTCATGGGCCATCTGTGCTCAGCGATGGCGCGGATAATGGCTACCCCCTCATCGACAGGATAGACACGGAACTGCTGGCACCCAGATGCCGGTATCGACTGTTTCAACTCCAAACACCGCCCGTTTATGACGAGTCGATTTCTTTCACTGAACTTACTCAGCTCCTAAGTGCTGCTGGAATGGCTTCATCGAGATACCACATCCAGAAAGCGCGACGCGCATTAACATCAACCTGATCTACAGGCATCCAGTTCATGCCTCCCGCGGCAGCGCTGGCACACATGTAACTGGTTTCAAAGCTGTCGGGAGCTAGTTCATCATCAGTAAGTCCGTCAAGTGAAGTATCATAATCCGGATTCCGGAAACAGGCAGAAATTACCATCCTGCTTGCGGCGTCAGCCACCATCATCGCTGGATCAGTGAACTCATTCGACTCGACATCTGCTATCAGATCTTGAAGGAAGTAGAATGCCTCGTCCTCTGCAGCCTCTGGATCCACACTCTTCTCCATAAGAGAGTGGGTTAGTTGCAGCATTCTGTCGACCCCAGGATTCGTCGGGAATACGCACATCCATATTGGCTTCACCTGATTGACGCACAAAACCTTGAGTTGCGTCCGATTCAGATAAGAAACTTCAAAGTCATTGGGATCGTCCATTGCAATCCAAATACGGTTCCGGTCTTGCAGCGAAAGAGCCCCTTTAGAATTATTGCGTAAACTAGTATGCGCTCGCTTAACCGATTCACTTACTGCCAGCCTATTGATCATGTGTTTATTCCTTCATTTTGTAAGTTTAGCGAATTCTGGGGATAGGCTGACCGGTAGGTATTTGAAGTCCGGATGATGTGACGACCGACCCGTCCGTTCTGAATATCCATGTCCCATTAGGGTCGGTGACATACCAATCTCTGCGTTGATACTGAGCCAGGCTTCTGAACCAACCTTGACAGTCTGGACACACGGCCTTAGATACGCCAATGTGTGGCCATTCGGCATTGAGTGCCATCTGCCGTTCGGCATGTGATGCAAAATACTGCCCAGGCACCCCTTGGTCTACGTAGTTTGAGGTTCTCGGATATCCCATCTCATCGGTAACTTGAAGCACCTCCTCGACATTAGGGTCCAGAAACCCTGGAGGACGATCTTTCGACCAGCCACTAAGTGCATCGTTGTTGCGGTCGGACGAAACGACTTTTAGGTCTATTTCGATCCGTTTTTTTGGTAGTTCTTGTTTGACTCTGTATGGCTCGTGTGTGTGCTGCTTGTGATTCTGCGACACGTTGGGCTTGGGTTCTGGCTGCTGCTTGTTCGGTGGCTTGGGTTGCTTCCTTGGCTCCTTCCTTCATGAGGGTGCGGTTGGTGGCCATGGTTCTGGCGGTGGTGCGGGCCACGCTACCGGCTCCTGCTACCCCTAGGGGGATGAAGGTCATGGCGAGGTCGAGCCCGTCGGTCAGAGCCTGTTCCAGGGTCAGGTTCCTCAGGTAGCTGGCCTTGGCCGCGGCGGGGTTGTTGAGGTAGGGAGGCCAGGCCGTGTCCGTGGGTCATGGTCCAGGAGGCGGCTCCGGTGACCGCCAGGGCCAAGGCCAGGCTCCATCCCGCGGTCATCAGCAGCATGACGGCGGTGGCGATCATCAGGATCTGGCCGGCAGGGCCCAACTCGTCCCAGAAGGCGGCGAGAGCATCGAGCAGGCCTGCGAAGTAAGAGGAGGTGGAGGCGTCGTCGCCGTAGAACAACTCGGGGCCGATGGCTCGCGCCATAGTGATGCCCTGCCACAGGCACCCCAGTGCCACCAGACTGCTCATCGCCAGGGCCGCGACGGCGAAGCCCCACCGGGCTCCCGGCTCCAGGCCAGGGGTCGTGGCCGACATCGCCTGCCGGCGCACCCCCAGCACCCATGCGGCGGTGGTGTGTCCCCAGACCATTCGCTCGCCGCGGCTCAGGTCCCGCTTCCCATAGGCCCGGGCAATGACCAGCAGGTCACTGAAGGAGAAGACTGCCAGCGCCGTCATCGCCTCGAGAGGAGCGCGCACCATGGATGGGCCGCCCAGAGCCCCCAGCGCAGGGGGGGCGAGGAACCTCCGGTCCGGTGATCCCCAGCTCGCCGGCCCTCAGACGTCTGCGGGCATCGACCAGCAGGCACAGCACCAGCAGGCACGCCGAGACGGGGACGGCCGAGCGTCCCTGGCCCAAGGCCTGCCACAGGTCGAGCATCCACTCCGGGAAGCCGTCATGGCCCTGTCCCGCCCAGGCCGCCGACGCCCACGACCTGGCCGAGGCGTTGTAAGCAGCATGATCCGACACCGCCAGCGTCAGCACTGCCGGCACCGGCGCCCACGCCACCAGACGCGCCGCTACCCGCCTGGTGCGCCACAGCGCGATGCCCAGAGCGATCGCCGCGGCCAGCGTCATGGTCCACACCTGGTGCCCCGGAATCATCGGACCAGAGGCATCGGTGTGGTCGAGTATCTGGGTGGTCCAGCCTCCGGAGGACATGGTGAACTCTCCAGAGGTCCACGGATTGAGCGAGTAACTCAACAGTTTCTCACCTATCGCCTGGGCCAGCGGCCCAGGCGGAATGAGACGACGCGCCCCATCCTCGGCCACCGTGAAACCCGCACCCAGTGCGAATCCCAGCAGCACCCAGTCCACCGCCGCGAAGCGTCGTACCCGTCCTGGCGCCACCATCGCCGCAACCACTAGCGGCGCCAACTTGCCCGCCTCCTCGATGAACGCCGCCAAGGCTATCCCTGCACCGTCATCGCTCACCTTTACGCCGGCCCACCCGGCCACCACCCGGGTCAGCAGTGCCACCACCACCGCCCAAGGCACGCCCACTGAGAACATAAGGCTCATTGCGCGCCATGAGACCGTGCGCGTACGCCCCAGCAGCGCCATCACCATCAGGCATCCCAGCATCGCGGCCGCCGGCACCAGCGCCGCTAACAGCCTCGGAACCACTGCCAGAGCCGCCACCATCAGCACGAATGTGATGCGCTGACACACCCGCGTCAGACGGAGCAGTACCCGTGCCAGGCCCTCATGACGCCTCAGCCATCCCTGATAGGCCCACAGCAACCGTTGCCACACCTCAGGCGGCACCTGTGCGGCCGACACCCCTTCCGATACGCCACCAGGCTCGGAAAAACCAACCGCTGACCCGCTCCAGGAACCCACTGGACCCTCTTCACTCTGCCTTCAGCAGGCAAGCGCCCACCGGCACCACCAGGAACATCACAATCCTATAACCAACAAATAAACTGTCACCTGGACAACCATCAACTACTTGATGGTATCTGTTTATGCTATGAATTCGGCCTTGCCGATGACGTACGGGCTGTGAGATCGGGTGACGGCGTGTGGTTCGTGAGGTTGTGTCAGCTGCTGACCGGGCAGCCGATGTTGGCCGCGGTGCTGGTGCTGCTCAGTTCCACTCCTTGCTCGCCAGGTACTGCTCGGGGGGTGAAACCGATGCAGATGTGGGTACCACTGGGCTGTTCCGTTCGGAGCCGGCGGCCTCCGGAGCGGCCAGGACCGGCATGGTATTCGACGGCGCCTGGAGGTGGTGGTCGACGTCGTCGTCACGGGCTCTGTGTCTACGGCAGGGGGAGTGTCGCGAGGCGTCACTGGCCCGCGCCCAAGCCCCAGTTAGTGGCACCGGGCCCCTTGCAGTACCGGCGGGGCGGCATCAGGACCTCATCCGCCACACCTGGACCACCCACCGCTAGACCAATGCCCCGCCCTCGAGCCCTCACCCAGCGACGACACGATCTCTAAGAGGTCGCGTCATCTGGTCACTGGTCTTCGTTGAGGACACTTCACGCGTGCGGGGACGTTCCTTCACCCGCGGGGACATGCCACGCGTGCGGGGACAGGATTTCTGCACCCACTCACGTCGAAGGCCCCCGTCCGTGCATGACGCCCCCGTGGATGAGGCAACGAGTCACCTATTGACGCAACCTTTTAGTCTCGAGGTGAGCCGGTTGTGGACTCGTGGCAGCTCCCGACTGAGGATGGGACTCGGACGCAGGAGCCGGAGCGGAAACAGACGGGGATGTCTCGCCCGAACCGTCGTCCGATTCATTGCCGGCGTCTTCATGGCCGGCGTCCAATGGGACCGCCTCGCGCAGGGGAGGTTGCAGGACGGCGGCCCCCAGTACGATCGGCAGATAGGCGGGCAGCACCGTCCACGGCCCCACGAACACGTTCTGCACCACGGTCAGGGCCGCGAAGAACAGCCAGGGGGTGGCCTTGAGCCGTCCCAGGTCGCGCATCATCGCTGTCAGCGCCATCCCGGCGATGAGCAGCAGCAGCAGCCCGCCTGGGATCGAGGCCGCCGCCCACATGTCCATCACCCCCGAGTGCAGCTCGATGCGGCCGCCGAACATGAAGTTCTCGACGTAGCCGTTCTCCGGGTCGTAGCCCAGGGCGGCCATACCGTCCTTGGCCACCCACAGGTCCTCGAAACGGGGCTTGACGCCGGCGCCGTAACCCCAGGGCCGGTTCTGGAACAGGGCCCAGGAGGCCCCCAGCTCGGGGCGTGCGGACAGGAGCAGCCCCGCGGAGCTGGAGGACTGGGCGATGGTCCGGTTCTGGGCATCCTCGCCCAGAGTCCCGGACTCGGAGGCCATGACGACCCCGGCCATTGCCACAATCCCCACGACCGCCAGAACGATGATCTGGGAGATCGCCAGACGCCTGGGAGTCGGCACGTGCCACCGGGCCCAGGACGCCAGGGCCTGCCAGATGACGGTGCCCAGGATGACGGCGAGGAAGGCCAGGGTGGAGCGCGAGTCTGAGACGAGGAAGACACCACTGAGCCCCAGCAGGGCCACGATCTGCACGAGCCTGCGCCGGTCGGCCACGAGACTGAGGACCATGATCGTCACCGCCGCACCGATTCCGAACTTCCACGGGTTGGAACTGGTCTGGAGCAGGGGCAGCGAGTCCAGGAACATGCCGAAGCCGACCGCCAGAGCCGCCCGTCTCGTTCCCAGCCGGCGCGCTCCCCACACGAAGACGGCTACTGCGCAGGGAATGGCCAGGAGGCTCAAGGTGGTGACGCGACGGGCCCAGGCCTCGACGACGAAGCTGCTCTCGGCCAGCAGGGACATGATGTAGGCCGTGCCCGCCGCCAGGATGGACAGTACGAGCAGCAGCGAGAACCGGCGTGCCTTGCGCACGGCAGTCCAGGTGACGGGGATCGCGGCGAGCGCGGCGCAGTCGCCGACGCTGAGGGCGGCCGCCAGCTCGCGGCGCACGCCTACGCAGACCAGGAGGACGACGGCGATCGCCATCTCCGGTCGACGCCATGGTGAACCCTGCTCCCGGCTCGACTCGGGATCAGTCTCCGACAGCGTCTGCGAGCCCTCGTGGGAGGCGGCCGGTAACCAGCTCTGGGCCACGGCCGCTCAGGCGTCTTCTCGAGAGCGGCGACGCCCGATGATGAGCAGCGGGTCCTCGACCTTGTCCTGCGGGTTCTTCTGACTCAGGAAGTACAGCAGGATCGCCATGACGGCACCGGCGGCCAGTCCGATGGCGGTCCCGATGAGAGCGGTGGACACGGCCGACAGGCTCGAGGGCGAGGAGGGGGTCGTGGGGGGAGTCGACCACCTTGAGTGTCGCGGTGGTGTTCCCCGCCTGCCCGGAGCTGGACAGTCACGGGCCACCGAGTCCAGGGCGGTCAGCTCGGCCTCGGCGATCCTGTGAGCGCGCTCGGGATCAGTGCTGGTGGCCCGGATCTCCACCAGGGTGGTACCGGTCTTGCTCGTCACCGAGACGGACTTGCGCAGCTCGTCCTGACTGATCCCCGTGTCCTTGGACACCTCCGCGAAGGTGCTCTCCGAGGTCCCGATCTCCACCAGCGTCGGCATGATGGAGGTCAGGTAGTTGAAGGTGTTGGGGAGGTTGGCCTCACTGTTCTCCACGCCCAGATTCGCGTTGGCGGTGGAGGTGTACTGCGCCGGCGTCAACAGGCCGAAGACAATGCCGATGATGGCGCCCAGCACAACGTGCATGGCCACCAGGACTGCGTTCTTGCGCAGCGCGATGATGAGGGTTTCCGGGTCCATGGGTTCCGTTTCGGTGATTGCGGGAGCAACAGAATAGCGCCCCGTTTGGGGCATGAGCCGGGCACAGGGAGTGAATCACCTCCTTCCCGGGCACTTCTCAGAACCCGTTGGGTCATTGATGCTCGAAGAATGCTGGCACCCGCAGGCTGATCGACCGGCCGGGTAGTGACGAATGCGACGGGCGTCCGCCGGGTGGAGCGCATTCCATGACGATGCGAGCGTGAGCGGCTCCGGGGCTGCCCTCAGTGGTGCTCAGGGGCGTTCAGCGGTGCTCCCGCAGTGGCCGGGGCCTCAGTGCGGGAGTCGGTTCCTGCCCCGGGGCGCCGGCGGCTGCGCCGTCGGCGCTGCGTGAGCCGTCCGCGGGGCCCGAGTGGAGCGTGGGCCTGGCCTTCATGCCGCGCAAGCCGTTCCAGGCGAGGTTGACCATGTGAGCGGCCACCTCCTCCTTGCTCATCGACCGGTTCTCCAGCCACCACTGAGCCGGCATGGCCACGATGCCCACCAGCATCTGGGCGTACAGCGGGGCCGTGCGCGGATCGAGGTCGTGGGCGGTGAACTGCGAGGCGAGGATCCCGGAGACCTCGATGGCGACGTCGGCCAGCAGCGTGGAGTAGGTGCCGGCGGCGCGGTCCGAGCCCGCCGAGAGGATGCGGAAACCGTCGGGGGAGTCCTCGATATAGGTCAGCAGGGCCAGGGCGGCCCGCTCGGCGATCCGTGAGGCCGAGCCTGAGGCGTCAGACCCTCCCGGTCCGCGCCGGCCGGCCTCCGGACCCGCTGCGGGGTCTGCGATCGCCGAGGAGATCGCAGCGGAGATCGTGGTGATCTCCCGGTCGACGACGACGGCGTACAGTCCCTCCTTGCCGCCGAAGTGCTCGTAGACCACCGGCTTGGACACCTGGGCGCGGGCCGCCACCTCCTCCACGCTCGTGGCGTCGAAGCCGCGCTCGGCGAACAGCCCACGGGCCACGGCGATCAGCTGCTCGCGCCGCTCACTGGCGCTCATGCGGGTGCGTTTGGTCGCCATGGCTAGGCCCCACTGCTCCGGTCGGCCGGTCGGCCGGAGCGACGGCGCTCGGACCACTGGGCGAAGCGCGCCGAGGCCAGGGCCCCGGTGCGGCGGGCCAGCCGGTGGCTGGGGGCCTCGATGTAGCGCTGGAACAGCCAGGTCAGCGGTGCCGAGACGAGCGGTGCCAGGATGAGCAGCCACCACGGCGAGATCGAGTGCGTCAACAGCCGCAGCGAGACCACGACCGGTTCATGCACAAGGTAGAGGGAGAAGGACATGAGCCCCAGGTACTGCACGGTGCGCGAGCGCAGCAGGCCGCGCAGCGCCCCGGCCCTCACCACGAGGTGGACCAGGTAGGCGGCCGCCGCCAGGGTGACCGCGTTGGCCAGGCGCTGGGCCGTGTGGCTCTCCATCCCCGGCCACCAGGCCAGGGTGATGAGCAGCAGGCACACCAGGGCCTGCGCCGTCGCCCAGGGCCGGGGGCGTTCGGGGACCGGGGCGGGGTTGTGCCCCCAGGCCCAGCCCATGACCGCGCCCACGGTGAAGACCGGCAGGTAGCTGCCCGATCCGGGGCTGGCGGTGATGACGGGCACGGCCAGGGCGGCCGCCACCGGCAGCCAGGAGACCCGCCAGCGGGCGCACAGGGCCACCCCGAGGATCATCAGGGGCAGCACGAAGGAGAAGATCGCCTCGGCGTGCAACGACCACAGGACGGTGTTGCGGTAGGCGTGCTTGGGGATGAGCAGGTACTCCATGAGCATCTGACGCGCCCCGAGCCCCCTGGGATGGGTGACGGTCATCCAGTGCCCCAGCGCCGGGTCCTTCGAGCGCGGCACGAGCAGCATCGCGATGACCGCGAAGGTGGTGGAGGCCGCCGCCGGCAGCCACAGGCGCACGAAGCGCCTCGGCGCGTAGTCGACCCAGTCGAAGCGCCGCCCCTGGGCGTGGCGGCGGGCCACCGGGTAGGTCAGGGCCACGCCGGACAGGACGAAGAAGATGAGGACGGCCTCGTGGCCCGCCCACAGCAGGTGGAGGGGACTCTGAGTGAGGATCCGGTTGAAGGTGCCGGTGGGCACGGTGCCGGGCCGCGCCCCGACCTCCGCCAGCGCGGGCACAGTCTCCAGGGCGTGGTGGATGAGCACGACGACGGCAGCCAGCCCACGCAGCCCGTCGAGCTCGATGAGGCGCACCGCTGCCGGCTTGCCGGAGGAGGGAGGAGGGGGGAGCGGAGGAGGAACTGGACATGCCCCCATCCTGCCCTGTCCTCCCGGCCGACCGCGAAGCCCGACGAGTGTGGCATGCACCCCGCAGATGTGCGAGATCCGGTGCCGGGAGCCTGCGGGGGCGCGCTGAATCGCCGCGAAGGTGCCGAGCGCGACCGGGACGTGAGAGACTGTCCCGGCGTCTCGCCCCTCGCCGCCAGGCCCGGGTCGGGATGTGTCCTTCCGCCCTGGTGTAACGGCAGCACGCAGGCCTTTGGAGCCTTGAGGTCCGGGTTCGAATCCTGGGGGCGGAGCGGCGTAGCATGAGTGGCGTTGGGGTTCCCTCGCTCTCACGCCTGACGGCGGTCACCGGTCGCCGGTGGGACGCGCGCCAACCGTCCATCCGTACCTGATTTCAGAAACCGTTGGAGTCCGTCCCGTCCTCCGCCCGGTCGCGGCCGGAGACGTCGGGAGCCCGGGCGCGAAACTGTGAGAAGAGGACACGTGACGCCTACCGCACCCGCCGCCGTCATCGTCATGGCCGCAGGCAAGGGAACTCGTATGCGATCGGTCACCCCCAAGGTTCTGCACCGGATCGGCGGTCGCAGCCTGGTTGACCACGCCGTCACCGCAGCCAGGGGGCTCGAGCCCCAGTACCTCGTCGTCGTCGTGCGCCACGAGCGCGATGCCGTCATCGCCCACCTCGCCGAGGTCGCCCCCGACGCCGTCCCGGCCGACCAGGACGAGGTCCCCGGCACCGGGCGGGCCGTCGCCTGCGGGCTGGCCGCCCTGCCCGAGGACCTGGACGGGCCCGTCGTCGTCACCAGTGGTGACGTGCCGCTGCTGGATACCGCCACCCTCAAGGAGCTCCTGGCCCAGCACACCCAGCGGGGGGACGCCGTCACCCTGCTGACCACCGAGCTCGACGACCCCACCGGCTACGGGCGCGTCGTGCGCGAGGCCGACGGCACCGTCTCGGCCGTCGTCGAGCAGCGCGACGCCAGCGAGGCCCAGCGCGCCATCCGAGAGATCAACGCCGGTGTCTACGTCTTCGACGCCGCCCACCTGCGCACCGCCCTGGCGACCCTGGGCACGGACAACGACCAGGGCGAGGTCTACCTCACCGATGTCGTCGCCCACGCGCACCGGGCCGGACGGTCCACCAGTGCGCTGGTCGTCGCCGACCACTGGCTCGTCGAGGCTGCAACGACCGCGCCCAGCTCGCCGAGCTCGGCGCCGAGCTCAACCGCCGCGTCCTCGCCGACTGGATGGCCCAGGGCGTCGGTGTCGTCGACCCGGCCTCCACCTGGGTGGACGTCACCGCTGAGCTCGCCCAGGACGTCACCCTCGAGCAGGGCGTCCTCGTGCGCGGAACCACCCGGATCGGCCAGGGCGCCCGCGTGGGCGCCTACGCGATCCTCACCGACGCCGTGATCCCGGCCGGCTGCGTCGTGACCCCCTTCAGCCAGCTCGACGCCGACGGTGCCCGGGCCTGACGCATGAGCGCAGCGCACCTTCGGCCCCGCCCGGTCAGGCCGTGCTGGTCGTGCTGGCCGTGCCGGCCGTACCGATCACTGACCTTCACCTCCGTCTCCAACAGTCACACCGAGGGCCGCACCGGCCGTGAGAAGGGAACCACGTCATGACGGGCATCATTACCAAGGGTGAGAAACGGCTGGTCGTCGTCTCCGGGCGCGCCCATCCCGAGCTCGCCCAGGACGTGGCCAGCGAGCTCGGCACCGAGGTGCTGTCCTCCACGGCCTACGACTTCGCCAACGGGGAGACCTACGTCCGCTTCAACGAGTCGGTGCGCGGCTGCGACGTGTTCGTCGTCCAGTCCCACGGCGACCGCGTCAACGACTGGCTCATGGAGCAGCTCATCATGGTGGACGCCCTCAAGCGCGCCTCCGCCAAGCGCATCACCGTGGTGGCACCCTTCTTCCCGTACGCCCGTCAGGACAAGAAGCACCTGGGGCGCGAGCCCATCAGCGCCCGCCTCGTGGCGGACCTCTACAAGACCGCCGGCGCCGACCGCCTCATGAGCGTGGACCTTCACACCTCCCAGGAGCAGGGCTTCTTCGACGGCCCCTGGGACCACCTGTGGGCCCAGCCGGTGCTCGTGGACTACGTGCGCACCCGCGTCGACCCGGCCAACGCCGCCGTCGTCTCCCCCGACGCCGGCCGCATCCGGGTGGCCGAGCGCTGGGCCAACCAGCTCGGTGGCGCTCCGCTGGCCTTCGTCCACAAGACCCGTGACGTCACCCGTCCCAACGAGTCGGTGGCCAACCGCGTCGTCGGCGACGTCGAGGGGCGCTCCTGCGTCCTGGTCGACGACATGATCGACACCGGCGGCACCATCGCCAAGGCCGTCCAGGTGCTCCTGGACTCCGGCGCCAAGGACGTCATCGTCGCCGCGACCCACGGGGTGCTCTCCGGTCCGGCCGTGGACCGGCTCTCCACCTGCGGGGCCCGCGAGGTCATCGTCACCGACACCTTGCCGATCCCCGCCGGCAAGCGCTTCGACCAGCTGACGGTCCTGCCGATCGCGCCGCTGCTGGCCCGGGCGATCAAGGCCGTCTTCGATGACGGCTCGGTGGCCTCGCTCTTCGACACCGTCGGCGTCGCCGGCGCCTGAGGCCGGTAGGGTCGAGCGGGCCCCAGGGCCTGCGCGATCCCGCCGCGCCCCTGTCTTCTGACATCGTGCGCCTGCCCTCGCCGGGCCCCATCACCAGGGTCCGGTGAGGGCGTTTCTCATGGGGCGTGCTGCCCATGACGGAGAGTCCGCTCAGAGTGCGGAGTAACCTTGAGATAACAATTTCATTGCAATCCAACCTCATGGTCGCGTAGCGTGACGTTGTCATCGATTCGTTTCCCCTTCGTTCCCTCTTCGTGTTCCGCATGAGCGGAATGTGCTCCCCGAACCAATGCGTGCAACCAGTTAGATTAATTGTTGTCACCGCATTCACCAGTGACTTTCACGGGCCTTATACGGCCGGATGTCAACGGTACGCCGTGATCCGCTTGCGCGTTGGTTGCCATATGTCCTGGAGGTCTCCATGCGTCGTCTCTCCACCACCCCTCGTCTTTTCATCATCCTGTCCCTCCTGCCGCTCCTGCTCACCTCGATGATCGTCCTGACCCCGGCCGCTCCGGTGGCGATGGCTGAGGAAAAGACTGAGGCCAACGCTGATGCCGACGGCTCCGGCAATGTCGGCGACAACGGGGGTGAGGCCGACGCGGGCGCAGGCCCCACCGGTCAGTCGCTTCAGGAGCCCGTGTACACGGCCGCGCCCCTGCCCACGGTGCAGATCGACGGCGTCGCCTGGGGACAGCTCGTCGTCGGCGACGTGGTCTACGTCGTCGGCAGCTTCAACAGCGCCCGACCGGCCGGGGCCCCTGCAGGACAGCAGGAGGTCCCGCGCTCCAACATCCTGGCCTACGACCTCACCACCGGGGAGCTCATCGAGGACTTCGCCCCCACGCTCAACGGTGCGGGACGAAGCCTGGCCCTCTCCGAGGACGGCAAGACCCTCTACGTCGCCGGGGAGTTCGACAGGGTCAACGACGAGTGGCACAGCCGCCTGGCCGCTTTCGACATCTCCCAAGGGCACGGAACCCTCATCTCCTCCTTCCAACCCGTGTTCAGCACCACTGTCAAGGACATCGCGGTGGCCGGTGACACCCTCTACGTCGGGGGCTACTTCACCAAGGTGAACAAACAGCAGCGGACCCGACTGGCCGCCCTCAAGGCCTCCACCGGCGAGCTCCTGGACTGGACCGCGTCCGCCGAGGGCCCCAACGCCCAGGTCTACGCGATCGAGGTCTCCCCGGACCACTCCAAGGTCGTTATCGGCGGCTTCCTTCTCCTCAGTCAACGGCTCGAGCAGGCCCGGCTACGGGATGGCTCTCCTGGACGCCTCCACCGGTGAGGTGCTGCCCATGCCGGTCAACGACACCGTGCGCACGGCCGGTGAGAAGGCGGCCATCTTCGATATCGCCGTCGACGACGCCGGTTTCTACGCCACGGCATACTCCGCCGTCGGACGCCTCGACGAGGCCAACCTCGAAGGGAGCTTCAAGGCCGACTGGAACGGCAACCTCATCTGGCTCGAGCCTGCCACGGTGACACCTACGGGATCGCCCCCACCAAGGAGATCGTCTACACGGTGGGGCACGCCCACTCCTGCGAGACCATCTACGGCTTCCCCAACATGCCCGAGGTGCGCAAGGACGGCTCTCATCCCCTCTACGTGCGGGCCATGGCCTTCACCAACAGTCCCGACATCACCATCCGCCAGCAGGGCGTCGCCGACGGCTACCAGGACTGGTCGACCTCTGGTCTCAAGAGCCCCACGATCATCGGCTGGTACCCGGACCTGGAGGCGGGCAAGGTCACGAAGATGTCCCAGGCCGCCTACAAGGTCGACGTCACCGACAAGTACGTCCTCATGGTGGGTGAGTTCATCGAGGCCGACGGCAAGGTCCAGCAGGGGATCGTGCGCTATCCACGGCGCGCGGGTCAGCCCACGCTGCCGCCCGAGGGCAAGGCCGAGAACCTGGCCGCCAAGGCGGAGGTGACGACGTCGGGCTCGGTCAAGGTCTCCTTCACCGCCACCTGGGACCGTGACGACCCGACCCTGACCTACAGCCTCTACCGGGACAACGAGACCACGCCGGTGGCCACCGAGAAGATCAGTGACACCCGCTGGGCGCTCAACGACCACAGTCTGGAGGACACCACCTGCTCGGCCGGCGAGCACACCTACCGCCTGGTGGTCTCCGATCCCAGCGGAAACACCATTACCGCCCAGATGCCGAGCGTCACGGTTCCCAGGAAGGCGGACAACGCGGATCCCGCCAATGCTGACGATGCCGCCAAGAATGCGGACCAGGACGGCAACAACCAGGCCAATGCTGACGACCAGGCCGATGGTTCGCCCGAGGAGAAGGACGGCCACTGAGTGCCCGGGCCGCGGTGATCCTGGTGCCCTGTGACTCACGCGGCCCTGTGTGAGCATGAACAGGGCGGGTCCGATGCTCAAGGCATCGGACCCGCCCTTCACGGTGGTGCCGGCAGCCGGCCTACCAGGAGCGGCCCGTCGACTGCGCTCGGCGGCCGGCCGAGGCCGCGGAGGCCCCTGGGGCGGGGGCTGAGCGCGGAGCCGCGGCGGCCGACGACGCCGAGGCCATCTGCTGGCCGGGTTGGATCGACGGCGGCGGAGGCGGAGGTGGGGCGTCCGGCGGGTCAGGACTGCGGTGGCGGCCACTCGCCGACGTCGGCACCGGCGCGAGATGGCGGGTCTGCTCGATGGAGGACTCCTCGGACAGCGGCGTCACGAGAGTCAGCCGCGGCTTGGACATCCGCCGACGACGAGCGAGGGTCTGCCGGCGCGAGGGCGCCTGCTGACGCATCGACGTCGAAGGGGACGAGGAGGAGGAACCGGTCTCGGAGGCCGAGTCCTGCTTGCGCACCGCGCCACGTGAGGCTTCAGCGGCAACCGGGGGCTCGGGGGCAGAGGGCACCGGCTGGACCCGGCGCCGGCTCGTTGTCGTCGGCAGGGAGGAGGCGTCCTGCCATCCAGTCGCTGCTACCGGGCGGTCCGCTGACGGTGAGGTGATGCGCCGCCGAGTGGGCACGCTCGGTGCGGAGGTCGACGTCGGCGTGGAGGCGCGCCGACGGCCGGTGGCCGGCGTGGCGGAGGCGGGGGAGCCGGTGGACGAGGATGTCGGGGCCGGTGCCGCTGGAGAGGTCGGAGCCGGAGGGTACTGGTAGGAGGACCCTACCGAGGCGGCGGAGGAGGCCGGGGATGCTGAGGACCCCGAGGACGCTGAGACGGTCTGCCCGGTGGGCAGGGGCGGTGCTGCGCCGAGTGGGACCGTCCGGTGCGCCTGGAAACGGTGGCTCCCGGAGGACGGGGTGGTCGTGAGGGCTGCACCGCGATCGACGGGGAGGCCGGTACCGTCAGGTCGGCGGGGGTGGGCAGAGGCGGTGGCAACGGCGCGTGCCTGTAGGAGGCGGTGGCATCGGGGGCCGACTGGGACGAAGCGGTCCCGGCTGGGTGACTGGCGCGGGCTGATAGGCCCGCTGTCGCTGCAGGGCGGAGGTAATGCCGGAGGCGAAGCTGTGCGGGGTCCGGAGCGGAGGCCTGAGCAGAGGACTGCGTGGGAGGCCGCGCCCCCGATGCCGACGACAGCGGTGCCGCGCCTCATGGAGACGGGGGAAGCGGGTCGATGATGTGGCGGGCACTGGCGAGACCGAGGAGGGCGGCGGCGCAGGGGCACGGGCCGACTCCTGAGCGGAGGGCACTGGCTGGGCGGCCGAGTAGGCGGAGTCGGAGATCGCGGGCATCGCGGTCGTCTGCTGCTGCGACCCTGGGGTCGAGAAGGACGGTGCCGGGACGGGCGACGGCATTGAGGAGGAGGCCGCCTGCGTCGCCATGGTGCCGGGGGCCGGGGCGACAGGGACCTCGGGGACGTCGGGGCCGGGATCTGCTGATACTGGTAAGGCGGCTGCGCCTGCACCTGAGGCTGCACTGGCGGCCGGCTCGGTCGCAGCAGGTCCGAGGTCTTCTGCCTCAGGGCGTTGAGAGCGGCCGCCGTACGCCCGGGAAGGCCCTCGGAGCCGCTGTCCCCACTATGGCCGCTGTCCCGACGGTGACGGAACATCGCGTAGGAGACGGAGGCCAGCAGCCCCAGCAGCAGCCCGGAGATCGCTGCGGCCTGGGCGCCGGGGCGCTCCATGGTGGTGTTGGCCGTGGTGGCCGGCGAGGTGGTGCTCGTCGTCATCCCCAGGGCTCTGCTACCCAGGAGCTCGCCGGAGGAGAGCTCCTTGTTGAGCGAGTCGGCCGTCGCCTGGGCCATGTCGACAGCCTCCCTGCTTGCTGCCGGCCTTGGCGGTAATGGACAGGACCAGGGTCTCGGGCGGGTTGGTGACCGTCAGCGCATCCGACAGATCGGTGGTCTCCATGTTCAGGTTGGCCGCCGCTGGATCGAGGACCTTCGGGCTCGTGGAGAGCTCCACCAGGGTCGGCATGAGGTCCTTGGCCTGGGTGGAGAAGGACGGGGTCTCCTTGGACTTGGGCTGGATGCCCAGGGTCGTGGTGGCCGCCGCGACCGGCTTCGTCGCCAGGGCCACCCCCAGCCCGGCCAGGATGCATACGAGCAGGATGACGAGGCAGGCGACAAGGTTCCTGCGGATGGCGTGAAGGATCTGCGATGGCTGCACGCTGCTCCTCATCTGGTCTGGGGCTGGTCTGGATCCAGTCGGTTCTGGCGGCCTGTCGGGCACCGTGGGCCTCATGGTGGGCCTCATGGTGGTCCTCATGGCCCGGCGGATGATGCTGAAAGGCTACGGCCCAACCCTAACTGTAAGATCACGCTTAGGTCTCGGTGACTGTAGTAGCCTTCGCTGCGCCCCCGGCCACGCCTGGAATTCTCAGTCGTGCGGGGGTGGGCGATGTGGTGAGTCTTTCACCGGAACCGTGTGAAGGGCGAGGGTCCTGAGGACTCCCGTCCCAGCAGTGAAGAAGACGTCGGCGGACTTCTTCCGGATCCGCCTGACCTCGGTCAGGACCTCGGAGGCTCTCTCAGCATCTTCCCGGGTACTTCTCACAGCGGCCCTGCGGCGGCTCCTCGGCCGCCGAGTCAACCACCAATCGAACGCCGTGACACCGCCACGGCCATGACAGGACAAGGGAGGAACGATGTCCTTCGCCAGGACCCTGTTCATCGTCCTCCCCATGGTGGCCGCCGCCCTGGCGGCCCTCATCCTCGTGGCCGACCGCATCCACCGCCGCCCCATCGTCGGGGCCGCCCTGGTCATGGGCGCCATCGGCTTCGTGCCGGTGTGGGTGATGATCCCCTTCGAGCCCAACGTGCCTCCGGCCACCCTGGCCTGCTTCCTGGTGGTCGTCGCCCTCCTGCCCGGTTTCTCGTGGCGGCTGACCAGTGGCGACTTCATGGTCACCACCACCTGGTGCCTGGTGGGCCTGTCCGTCGCCGCGGGCTCGCCGCTCAACTACGTCCTGTCCGACGTCGTCTTCGGTGCCCTGCCCGCCTACCTCGCCGGACGGCTGCTCGTGGAGAGGCTCGGGCTGCGGCGCATGGCCGAGGTCCCTGGCGGTCGTGTGGATCACGGTGGCGGTGCTGGCGCTCTTCGAGGCCGTCACCACCATCAACCCCTTCAGCTACATCACCGTCCACAACAACCTCTACGAGGAGTGGTCCCCGCCCTTGGCCCGGGGCAGCCTCACCCGCGTTGAGGGCGCCTTCGGTCACCCCATCGCCCTGGGAGTGTGCCTGGCGGCCGGGATCCCGCTCATCCTGGCCACACGGTGGAGGCCCGGCTACCGGATCGCGGCCGGCGCCCTCGTCCTGGGGGCGACCATCCCGACCTTCTCCCGCTCGGCGATCGCCTGCGCCGTCATCGCCGTCATCCTCAGCCTCATGCAGGTGCACACCAATATCCCCGCCCTGTGGCGGATGGGGTTCCTCACGGTGCTGGTCGGCGTGGGCAGCGTCCTGCTGCCCTACGTCCTGGGCGTCTTCGACTCGGCCGGCCGCGAGCAGGAGGACTCGGCCGGCTACCGCGGCGACATCCTCGTCCTGGTGCGTCAGCTCAAGCCGCTGGGGCTGTCCGCGGCCTACCAGAAGTCGGGGAGCTCGGTGGCCTGGGGCGGCTACAGCTCCATCGACAACCACCTGCTCCTGACCGCGCTGCGCTTCGGCTGGGTCCCCGTGACGCTTCTCATGGTGGGTCTCCTGGTGTACGGCGCCAGGGCCTTCGTCCAGCGCTCCAACCCCGCGCAGATCGCCCTGCTCAGCCTCATCCCGGCCTATGGCACAGTCGCCTTCATCACCCAGATCGGCACCGTCGTATGGCTCATCGCCGGCATGGCGGCCTCGGCGCAGGTCTCCGTCCTGCTGGAGAGCCGTAACAACACCACAGGTGGAGGCGTGGGCGTCGTCGCCGGGCAGGACAACCCCTGGAACCGGATCCGCAGCCGGGACTGGTCCCGCCGGGGCCTTCACCGGCCGGTCGGTCCGGCCCGCCAGTGGTGCTGGGACGGGGAGTCACTAGACTCGCGGCCGTGCTCCTGACTGCGCTCCTGCCTCCGCTGCTCGCCGACGCCGACATCGCCCGCATCGTTCGCGCCGCCTCCTCCCGCTCGCGCTCCGACCGCAGCCTCGTCGTCGCACCGGGCGCCCGGCCCGCCGTCCTGGCCGCCATGGCCCTGGGCGAGGAGGGCGTCCAGCGGGTCGCCGGCGACGACGCGCAGGCGGCCGGAGCGGCAGGGGCCTCCGGCACGCCCCTGCTGGTCGTCACCGCCACCGGCCGCGAGGCCGAGGAGACCGCCCTGGCCCTGCGCAGCTACCTGCCGGCGGAGGACGTCGCCGTCATGCCCGCCTGGGAGACCCTGCCCCATGAGCGCCTCTCGCCGCGCGCCGACACCGTCGCCCAGCGCTTGTCCGTCCTGCGCCGACTGGCCCACCCCGAGGAGGGCGGGGCGATCCGCGTCCTCATCGTCCCCGTGCGCGCCCTTCTGGCCCCCGTCATCGCCGGGCTCGGCGAGCTCGAGCCCGTCCAGCTGGCCCCCGGTCTTGCCGTCGGCCTGGAGGAGACCGCACGCCGCCTGGAGGCCGCCGCCTACACGCGCGTCGACATGGTCGAGTCCCGAGGCGAGTACGCAGTGCGCGGCGGCATCCTCGACGTCTTCCCGCCCTCCGAGCCCAGGCCGGTGCGCGTGGACTTCTTCGGCGACGAGATCGACGAGGTCTCCTCCTTCGCCGTCGCCGACCAGCGCACCATCGAGACGCTGGGCGCCGTGACCGCCACCGCTTGCCGCGAGCTGGTCCTCACCGACGCGGTGCGCGAGCGCGCCGCCGCCCTGGTCGACGCCGTCCCCGGCGCCGCCGACATGCTGGAGAAGATCAGCCAGGGCATCGCCGTGGAGGGCATGGAGTCCCTCGCCCCGGTCCTGGTCGACGCGATGGTCCCGCTGCTCGACCTCGTCGGGGACCGGCTCACGGTGCTGCTGGAGCCCGAGCGGGTGCGCAAGCGCGCCGAGGACCTCACCGCCACCACCACTGAGTTCCTCGCCGCCGCCTGGACCTCGGCGGCCTCCGGCGGCACGGTCCCCGTCGACCTGTCCGCCGCCGCCTTCGCCCACCTGGCCGAGGCCCGGGCCCTGGCCCTGTCCTCCAACCGCGGCTGGTGGTCCTTCACCGCCTGGCCGCCGGCCCCGAGACCACCCGCCTGGACCTCAGCGACCCGCACACCTACCGCGGCGAGCTCGAGCGGGCCGTCGCCGACCTGGGCCGGCTGGCCCGCCAGGGCTGGACCGTCGTCGTGGCCACCGACGGGCCCGGACCCGGCCGGCGCATGGCCCAGCTCCTGGGCGACGGCGACGTTCCCGCCCGCATCGTCGACCAGCTCTCCGAGGTCACCGAGCTCGGCCGTGACGGCGACTGGACCCCCGCCCCGGCCGCCCCCGCCGATGAGACCGACGGATCGGCCGGCGCCGACGGTGACGCGACGGCCGGCCCGGGCGACGGCGTCGTGCGCGTCACCCAGGCCAGCGCCGGCCACGGCTTCTCGCCGAGGGGCTGCGCCTGGCCCTCATCGCCGAGTCCGATCTCACCGGGCGTGCCTCGGCCGGCCCCCCGCGAGCGCCGCAGCCTGCCGGCCCGCCGCGCCCTGCCGCCCGTGGACCCCTGTCCCTGCACGCCGGGGACCTCGTGGTCCACGCCCAGCACGGGGTGGGCCGCTTCATCGAGCTGAGCCGGCGCACCGTGGGCGGGGCCCGCTCGTCGGCCACCCGCGAGTACCTCGTCATCGAGTACGCGCCCTCCAAGCGCGGCCAGCCCGGCGACCGCCTCCTGGTACCCACCGACGCCCTGGACCAGGTCACCAAGTACGTCGGCGGCGACAGCCCCGCCCTGAGCAAGATGGGCGGCGCCGACTGGGCCAAGACCAAGTCCAAGGCCCGCAAGGCCGTGCGCGAGATCGCCGGGGAGCTCGTGCGCCTCTACGCCGCCCGCGCCGCCACCACCGGCCACGCCTTCAGCCCCGACACCCCCTGGCAGACCGAGCTGGAGGAGGCCTTCCCCTACACCGAGACCCCCGACCAGCTCTCCACCATCGACGAGGTCAAGGCCGACATGGAGAAGGCCCAGCCGATGGACCGGCTCGTGTGCGGCGACGTCGGCTACGGCAAGACCGAGATCGCCGTGCGCGCCGCCTTCAAGGCCGTCCAGGACGGCAAGCAGGTCGCCGTCCTGGTGCCCACGACCCCTGCTGGTGAGTCAGCACGCCGAGACCTTCACCGAGCGCTATGCCGGTTTCCCGGTGACCGTGGGGGCCCTGTCCCGATTCCAGGACGCCGCCGAGTCCGCCAAAGTGCTCGAGGGCCTGGAGAAGGGGACGGTGGACGTCGTCGTCGGCACCCACCGTCTCATCACCGGCCAGGTGAGGTTCAAGGACCTGGGCCTGGTCATCATCGACGAGGAGCAGCGCTTCGGGGTGGAGCACAAGGAGACCCTCAAGGCGCTGCGCACCAACGTGGACGTCCTGTCCATGTCCGCCACCCCTGATCCCTGCGGACCCTGGAGATGGCGGTCACCGGCCTGCGCGAGATGTCCACCTGGCGACCCTCCAGAGGACCGCCACCCGATCCTGACCTACGTGGGCGCCTACGAGACCAAGCAGGTCTCCGCCGCGATCCGCCGCGAGCTGTTGCGCGAGGGGCAGGTGTTCTTCGTCCACAACCGGGTCGAGGACATCGACGCCACCGCCGCGCGCCTGGCCGAGCTGGTGCCCGAGGCGCGCGTGGCCACCGCCCACGGGCAGATGAATGAGCACCAGCTCGAGGCCGTCATCGACCCTTCTGGCGCAAGGAGACCGACGTGCTCGTGTGCACCACGATCGTGGAGACCGGGCTGGACGTGTCCAACGCCAACACCCTCATCGTCGACCGTGCCGACCGCATGGGCCTGTCCCAGCTCCACCAGCTGCGCGGCCGCGTGGGGCGCGGCCGGGAGCGGGCCTACGCCTACTTCCTCTACCCCTCGGACAAGCCGCTGACCGAGACGGCCCTGGGAGCGCCTGCGCACCATCGCCACCAACACGGATCTCGGGGCCGGGATGCAGGTGGCCATGAAGGACTTGGAGATCCGCGGCTCGGGCAACCTGCTCGGCGGCGAGCAGTCCGGGCACATCGCCGGGGTCGGCTTCGACCTGTACGTGCGGATGGTCTCCGAGGCCGTGGCCGCCTACAAGAAGGCCCTGGCCCGTTCCGGGAAGGCCGGTACCGACGCGATCGGCTTCGAGGAGGGCGACGGCGAGGACATCGAGCTGCGCATCGAGCTGCCCGTGGACGCCACCGTCCCCGAGGACTACATCCCCCACGAGCGCCTGCGCCTGGAGGCCTACACGAAGTTCGCGGCGGCGCGCTCGGGCGAGCAGGTCGACGACGTCCTGGAGGAGCTGGCCGACCGCTACGGGCCCGTGCCCGAGGCCACCGCCCGCCTGGCGGCGCTGGCGCGCCTGCGGGCCTGGCCGCCCAGCTGGGGGTGCGCGAGATCGTCGCCCAGGGCAAGTCGGTGCGCTTCGCCCCGGTGGACCTGCCCGAGTCGGCGCGCATGAAGGTCACCCGCCTCTACCCGGGGACCGTGCTGAAGCCCGCCACACGCACCATCGTGGTGCCCGCGCCGGGCACCAACCGCATGGGTGGGGCGGCCCTGTCCGGCGAGGAGGTCGTGCGGTGGGCCGAGGTGCTCCTGCACGCCGTCGTCGAGGGTGACAGCTCCTACGAGACCGAGGCCACCACCTACCGCAAGCGCCGCTGACGGCCGGGGCCGCGCCGGTGGGCAGCGATGCGCCGGCTGCGTGCGTCGTCGTGGGTGGAACGGTAGGGTCGGGGGCAGAAATGCTATGACACCATGTCGCCCTCCGGCGTCATCCCCCTCCAGGAGCAGACCGTGACCCGAAGCCTTGCCGCACGCACGCGCGTCCTCACCGCCAGCGCTGCACTCCTCCTCGCCGTCGGGGCTCTCGCCGGCTGCTCCGACCACCCCGGTCAGGTGGCCGACATGCACTACACCGGCCTGGACGGGGCCAGCCACTCCGTCGTCGTGAGTGAGAAGGACATCGACGTCGTGGTCAAGGAGATGGCCTCCGTGCCCGGCCAGACGGGTCAGGAGCGTCTGGGTGCGAATCGGTCCGAGATCGCCGGCTCCCTCATCACGGAGCCCATCCTGGCTGAGGTCGGCAAGGCCCACGGCCTGACCGTCACCGATGCGCAGATCGTGAAGCTGGCCAAGGAGCAGCTGGGCTTCGAGCCCCGCCGGGCGTCAACGCTCACCTACCTGCGGGGGGTGGCCATAAGCAGCCAGCTCGAGAGTCTCAGGCAGCAACCGCAGCAGGCTCAAAAGGCTCAGCCCGTCTTCGCCGACCTGAAGAAGGTCTACGACACGCTCGACGGCGATCTCTCCCCGCGCTACTCCACGAAGGGTCAGACCTGGTTGACCCAGACGGATCCCAACCTGGCATCTGCCAACAATCCGCTCGGAGGCGGCCAGCAGCAGGCTCCCCAGCAACCGCAGCAGGCTCCGCAACAAGGTGGTCAGCAGCAGCCGCAGCAACAGGCTCCACAACAGGGTGGTGACCAGCAGCCCCAGCAGCAGGCCCCACAACAGGGTGGTGACCAGCAGCCCCAGCAGCAGGGCGGTCAGCAGCCCGCCGACTCCGGCCAGACCGATGGGCAGACCGGAACCGGCCAGGGTGGCGGCGACGCGGGCGAGAGCGGCCAGGGCGCCGACCAGTCCGAGACCAACGGCCAGTAGGGGCCGGTCAGGGCCATGTGGACGACGGCGGAACCGAGGGGCCGCCGTCGTCCAGTGTTTCTCGCCGGGCGTGAACACTGTGCATTCCTCAGGACCATGGCCCTCGTGGTGGGGTTGTCGGCCCGCTAGGCTGATCCTGCATTCGGCAGTCGCGCGCGAGCGTGCCCGACGCCGACGAGCTCATCACGATCCCCTCAGCAAGGAGCACCAAGTGGCCCTCATCGAGAACGTTCACGCCCGCGAGATCCTCGACTCCCGTGGCAACCCGACCCTCGAGGTCGAGATCCTCCTGGAGGACGGTGCCTCCGCTCGCGCCGCCGTCCCCTCGGGCGCCTCCACCGGTGCCTTCGAGGCCGTTGAGCTGCGCGACGGTGACAAGGACCGCTACAGCGGCAAGGGCGTGGAGAAGGCCGTCGACAACGTCAACGACGTCATCGCCCCCGAGATCATCGGCTTCGACGCCGCCGACCAGCGCGGCCTCGACCAGCTCATGATCGAGCTCGACGGCACCCCCAACAAGGGCAAGCTCGGCGCCAACGCCATCCTCGGCGTCTCCCTGGCCGCCGCCCAGGCCTCCGCCGAGTCCGCCGGCCTGGACCTGTTCCAGTACGTCGGCGGCCCCAACGCCCACGTCCTGCCCGTTCCCATGATGAACATCCTCAACGGCGGCTCCCACGCCGACTCCAACGTGGACATCCAGGAGTTCATGATCGCCCCCATCGGCGCCCCCCCACCTTCCGTGAGGCCCCGCGCATGGGCGCCGAGGTCTACCACGCCCTCAAGGCGGTCGTGAAGGAGCGCGGCCTGTCCACCGGTCTAGGGCGACGAGGGCGGCTTCGCCCCCAACCTCGACTCCAACCGCGAGGCCCTCGAGCTCATCGTCGAGGCCATCGAGAAGGCCGGCTACAAGCCCGGCAAGGACGTCGCCCTGGCCATGGACGTCGCCTCCTCGGAGTTCTTCGACGAGAAGGCCAAGACCTACCAGTTCGAGGGGCGAGGCCCGCGACAACGCCTACATGGTCGACTACTACGAGAAGCTCATCACCGACTTCCCGATCGTCTCCATCGAGGACCCGCCTCCGAGGACGAGTGGGACGACTGGAAGGCCCTGACCGACAAGATCGGCGACAGGGGTCCAGCTCGTCGGCGACGACTTCTTCGTCACCAATCCCGAGCGCCTCAACAAGGGCATCACGCTCGGCGCCGCCAACGCCCCTGCTGGTCAAGGTCAACCAGATCGGCTCCCTGACCGAGACCCTCGATGCCGTCGAGATGGCCCACCGTGCCGGCTACAAGTCCATGACCTCCCACCGCTCCGGCGAGACCGAGGACGTCACCATCGCCGACCCGGCCGTGGCCACCAACCCGGCCAGATCAAGACCGGCGCCCCCGCACGCGGCGAGCGCGTCAACAAGTACAACCAGCTCCTGCGCATCGAGGAGGCCCTCGGCGACGCCGCGGTTCTACGCCGGCGCCGGCGCCTTCCCCCGCTTCCAGGCCTGAGCCTGACGGCGACCCGCCGACGTCGAGCCGCTGACTGACGCGACGCCTCAGCCACGACTCGACGACGACGCACTCACCGCTTCGGGGCAGACGGGTTCTCCCGCCCGCCCCGAAGCGTCGTCTGAGGAGCGTTGCCGTATGCGCGTCCGCCAGGGGCGATTCATGACCGAAGCGTGAGCAACGCGCCCGGTGGGGTGCGCCGTCTCATGTGCCCTGGTGAGGCAGGATGCCGGTATGACTCCACGCCGCCCCTCCTCCAGCCAGTCCGGGACGCGTCGCGTCGCCGGCGGCGCCCGGCCCCGTCAGGTCCCGGCCGAACGGGCGGCATCCGCGGCCGGATCAGGGGCCGGATCGTCCCGCTCCCGGTCCGGGGCGCTGCCGACGACGGCGCCCGAGCGGGCCCTTCCACCCAGGGTGGTCATCCTGGCGGTCGTGTGCCTGCTGGCCTTCGTCGTCGTCTTCACCTCCCTGCGCGCCTACCTGTCCCAGCAGGCCCAGTACGACGCCGTCGTCGACAGGATCAGGGAGGCCTCCGACACCTCCACCGCCCTGGAGAACGAGCTGGCCCAGTGGAAGGACGACACCTACGTCCGGTCCCAGGTGCGTGAGCGCCTCGGCTATGTCATGCCCGGTGACACCAGCTACGTCGTCGTCGGCGCTGACTCCATGAAGCAGACCGAGACCGGCGGCGGGGTCAGCGCGGGCTCCAGGACGGCCCCTGGTACCAGAAGCTCCGGGACTCCTCGCGGGCCGCCGGCCAGTCCGGCAGCACCGCACCGGCAGGATCGAAGGACGGGGCGGACGGCAAGACCCTCAACCCCGGCCAGAAGGAGCTGCCGACCGGGGAGCCCAACCAGACGCCGTCGGATCCGCCCAGGACCACGCCGAAACCGGCCGTCACCCCGCAGACGAAGGAGACCCCGTGAGCCCCACCCCTCAGACGCAGGCGAAGGAGTCGGTCTCGTCGGCCGACCTCGAGGCCCTGGCCGACCAGCTGGGGCGGGTGCCGCGCGGTGTCGTCGCCATCGCGGCCCGCTGCGTGTGCGGGCGCCCCACCGTGGTGCGCACCGCCCCGCGCCTCGACGACGGCACCCCCCTTCCCGACCAGCTACTACCTCACCCACCCGGCCGCCGTGAAGGGCTGTTCCACCCTGGAGGCCGAGCACCTCATGGAGACCTTCAACGCCGACCTGGCCGTCGACGCCGAGCTGGCCGCCGCCTACACCGCCGCCCACGCCGACTACCTGGCCCGCCGCGCCGAGCTCGGGCAGGTTGCGGAGATCGAGGGGGTCTCCGCCGGCGGCATGCCCACGCGCGTCAAGTGCCTCCACGCCCTGCTCGGGCACACCCTGGCCGCCGGAGCCGGCGTCAACCCCATCGGTGACCGCACGCTGGAGGCACTGCGCGAGCGCGGACTGTGGGATCCTGAGCGCTGCTTGTGCTGAACGGGCAGGGATGTCCTGCTCTCTCCTTCCCGACCCCGCCCAGGAGGCCGCCACCATGACCCGCGTCGCCGCAATCGACTGCGGTACCAACACCATCCGCCTCCTCATCGCCGAGGCCCACCGCGACAGCTCCGGCCGCCCCCGCCTCGAGGTGCTGCGCCGCCGCAACGAGATCGTGCGCCTGGGGCAGGGCGTGGATCGCACCGGCCTGCTCGACCCCGAGGCCCTGGAGCGCACCCTGGCCGCCGTGGCCTCTACGCCGCCGACTGCACCGAGCTGGGTGTCGCCCCCGGGAGCGACGTGCGGCGCCTCGTGGCCACCTCCGCCACCCGCGACGCCCGCAACCGTGAGGACTTCGTGGCCGGAGTGAGTCGCCTGCTGGGCATCGAGCCCGAGGTCGTCAGCGGCCAGGAGGAGGCCCGCCTGTCCTTCACCGGCTCGCTCCTGGGCGCTCGCGGGGGAGAGGACGTCGAAGCACCGGGGCAGGGGCGGGGCGAGCGCGCGCCGGCGCCGCGCCTCGTCGTCGACCTCGGGGGCGGCTCCACCGAGCTGGTCCTGGGCGTGGACGAGCCCAGCGCCGCCATCAGCCTGGACACCGGCAGCGTGCGCATCACCGAGCGCTTCCTGGCCGGCGGTGTCACCCCCGACTCCGAGGCCGCCGCCCGGGCCGAGGTGCGCGGCCTGCTCGAGGAGGCTGAGCGGGTCGTCGACCTGTCCGCCCCGGGGCGGCTGGTCGGCCTGGCCGGCACCATCACCACCGTCACCGCCCACGCCCTGAACCTTCAGACCTTCGACCCGCAGGCCCTGAACGGCGCCGAGCTGAGCCCGCAGGCCGTCCTGGCCTCCTGCGAGGCGATCGTCCACTCCACGGCCGAGCAGCGCGCCTCCTGGGGATACCTGGCCCCCGGTCGCCGCGACGTCATCGCCGCCGGCGCCCTCGTGTGGAGCGAGGTCGTCTCCCGCGTCGTGGAGGGGACCACCGCCGCCGGGCACCCGCTGGAGCGGGTCACCACCAGCCTTTACGACATCCTCGACGGCATCGCCCTGTCGCTCGTGCCCGAGCAGGCGCCGACCGAAGAGGCCCGGGCGTGAGCGCGACGTCGCTGACCTGGGGCGGGCGCCGCGTCCCCGGCCCCGGTGGCCTGCCCGCGGTCGCTGTCTCCCTGACCGGGCCGAGCCTCGCCCACGCGCGGGCCCAGGCCCGCAGTGCCATCGGCGCCGGTGCCGACGTCCTCGAGCTGCGCGTCGACCTGCTTGAGGAGGCCGGCGCCCTGGCCGCCTCCGCCGAGGCCACCGGTATGCAGCCGCCCGCCTCCGACCCGCTGGACACGGCCACGGTCGCGGCCCAGACCCTGGAGTGCCTGCGGGGTGTGGGTGATGCTGTCAACGCTGCCGACGGAGCCCCCCTGCTGCTCACCTGCCGCACCGCCGCCGAGGGGGGCCGGGCCCACCTGGACGACGCCGCCTACGGCGCCCTCCTGCGCTCCGTCCTCGACGGCCTCGCCGACTGGGCGCCCGAGCGCCGCCCGGCCGCCATCGACGTCGAGGTCCAGCGCGGCTGCCTGCAGCGGGTATGCGAGCATGCCCACACACTGGGCGTCGACGTCGTCGCCTCCTTCCACGACTTCGAGGCCACGCCTCCCGATGAGGTGCTCGAGGAGGTCCTGGCCCGCATGGCCTCCGAGGGGGCCGACCTGGCCAAGATCGCCGTATGGCCCACCAGCGCCGACGACGTCGCCCGCCTCCTGGGCGTGTGCGCGCGGGCCACGGCGGGCACGGGGGAGGGAGCCGGTCCGGGTGTTCCCGTGGCCGCCATGTCCATGGGGGGCGCTCGGGGCGGTAAGCCGCGTGGCGCCGGCCTTCGGGACGGCGCTGACCTTCGCCGTCGTCCCCGACGAGCAGGGGGAGGCCCGGGCCTCCGCGCCCGGCCAGATGCCGATCCAGGACGTGCGCCGCTGCCTGGAGCTCCTGCGGGCCTGAGAGATGTTCCGTGCCCGCGAGTTCGTAGGGTAGGTCGTGCGTTCGAGGGGTGAAGGGCACGACCGCGACCCCTACGGTACGAACGCGTGGAGCCCGATGGGCTTGGGGCCGTTGTCCTCCGGATGATCTCAGTTCCGTGCTCCTTGCGTGCTCCCGTGGCCAGGACATGGGGACAAGTGCCCGCCGCCGACCGCCGTGATCGCGGGCCTCCGGTCGCACGGCGCGAGTAGGCTTCGCTGCACCCGCGGCGCCTTGTGACAGCTCGGATCGCGGGCGGAACCGGGAATGAAAGAGGGGTGAGCATGGCCGAGCACGGGCGGCGCAGAGTCGTCGGGATGGGTCTTGCCGGCGCAGTGGCACTGTCGCTGGGCGGGTGCGCCTCAGCGCAGGAGGACGGGTCTCGGTCGGGTGCGACACCGACACCGACGCCGACGTCGGACGGCCGTTTCGCGAGCTTCACCGAGTACGTTCCCGTGAAGCTGGAGATCCGGACCGACCTGGGACGCCTCGACAGGCGCATGCCGGGCATCACCATCTCCTCGGCCCACTGGGTCATGCAGTACTGGCAGGAGGAACGCGAGCTCCTGCCCCCGCAGGACCGCCCGATATGGATACACGGGGTGATGACGCTCGATCCCGCCGGCACCCGGGCCCTCGCCGAGGCATCGAGCGGAAAAGCCGATCCGCTCCCGGGCATTTATCCTGACCTGCGCCAGTACGTCCCCGAGAGCAAGGTCTTCACCACGGTCCCGAAGGAGAAGGCCGATGAGATCCTCGATGTCAAGCATATGATGCGAGACGATCCGAACGCCCATGGATCAGACGGTGTCGGGGTGGATCGGGCGGCGGTCTGCGCCGACGCCAACCTCCTGATCTCATGGCCAACGAGCACATATTCTGAACCCCCGGCCGAGGCGCAGGCCGATGCCTCCGCCCGTTCGTCGGGTAGGTCGCGCGTTCGTACCTTTAACCCTCTGTGCTGTCTCCTCACTTCTGAGACGTATGAGTATCAAGACTGCTGAAGCACTCGTTCGGGCGGGGGCTCGGGGCGGGCTGGTGGTCCTGGAGCGGATGGTGTGCTGAGAGAAGAGGCATGATGGGGCGTTGGTGTCCATGGCGCTGACATCAGCCCTGCACCGACGCCGCACCTCGAAGAGAAACCGCACAATTCCAACGATCCCCGTCGAGAGCTTTGGTGGAGGGCTCGTTGATGTCAGCGCTGTGGACACCGAGTCGCGGGCCTGCTCGACTCCGCGGTGTCTAGGCGGCGGACCGGCCTCGCCTTGCTATGCCTGCCCCCTTCAGGCTCCCGTGCTGGGGCCTGGAGGTCATGGTTCAACACCGGTTCCGGCCCACTCTCGCCCCGAGTCGGTTTACTCCGCGAGGGTCGGGAAATACTGGCCGAAGGGTGTACGTACTGCACGAAGGCCCCAGGCAACCCATCCCACCCCGTCTCATATTTCATAACATCCGAAACTCCCAGAAGTCGTGAGATAACGCAGTACCTTCCACCCTCGAACGCGCGCCCTCAGGGGCGACCGCGCGAGCCGGTCGCTGGCTCTGGTACAGAGGGGCCAGATCTGGTCGGTGTGTCGTAGCCGGTATGTCAGGTGTCCAGCGGGGTCAGAACGGCGATCTTCCAGCTCTCACTGTCGCGGACGAGTTGGTAGATGAAGTGCTCACTCGGTACGCCGGCGTCGTGGGTCCAGGTGACGTCAGCCCAGATGCTGTGCCCGGTCTCAGCAACGACCTTGATGGTTGCGTGAGTGGTGGAGACGGCCTCGTACTGGCCGAACGCCCCGGAGAAGAACTGCTCGGTCTGTGAGGCCTCGGAGACAGCGATGGGGTGTTCGGGGAACTCGATCAGTGCGGGTACGGCGTAGTGCTCGGCGATGGCCTTGGAGTCTCGGCCAAGCAGGGCGCGGGTGTAGGAGTCGAAGAACTGCTGCACGATAGTGCTGTTGGTCATGGCGTCCACGCTACGCTCAAACCCGGACACGCCTATGTCGCGGTTACGATGAGTCCATGAACTCGCCTGCAGGACGGGCGTCCGCTGCATCACGTGACCCATACCTGACCCTGCGACGGGTGGAGCGTCAGCAGCACCTCATCGAGCGACTGCATGCCAGCCCGAAGCGACTCACGCTCGGTCGTCTCGCCAACGACCTGCACGTGACTGAGCGGACCATTGCCCGCGACCTGGAACGGCTGCGCCACTCCGGCGTGCCGGTCACCGTGATCCCAGGCCGAGGCGGAGGTGCCACCATCGAGCACGCTGGTCCGCCTGGACCTGTTGAGTTGGATCTCCCGGAGATCGCCGCTCTGATGGCCAGCCTCACCGCCCTTGGGCCGACCGCCAGTGACCCGCTTCCTCCGTCATGCGTAAGCTCACCGCTGCGCTCACGGGGACCCTCACCTCAGCGCACTTGACAAGCTGTCACTGCCGCCAGGTGGGGCGCCTCACCGGCTACCCGCCTGTTCGCGCGGCCTGCCCAATGTCGTAGTCTTGCCCACGTTGCCCCTGGCGAGGGACGCGCCAGCGAGGCGCGCATCCGTGATCGACGTGGTGGTACCTGGCGGTACTGCGCGTCGTCGCGCCCAGCCGGACCACCATCAGCCGCGGGGCACCGGGCCCCGCCTCATCCGCAAGGAGAGCCACATGGCCAACAACGCCATCACCCCTCAAGGCCCAGGACCGCACCGAGTTCGGCAAGGGCTCGGCCCGCCAGGCCCGCCGCGCCGGCCAGGTCCCCGTCGTCGTCTACGGCCACGGCACCGAGCCCCGCCACCTCCTGCTCGAGGAGCACGCCACCCGCCTGGCCCTGCGCAGCAACGACAACGCCCTGGTCGAGCTGGTCATCGACGGCGGTGAGACCCTCCTGGTTCTGGGGAAGGACGTGCAGCGCCACCCCATCCGCCCCGGCGTGCAGCACGTCGACTTCCTCCTGGTCGACCGCAACGAGCGCGTCGACGTCGAGGTCCCGGTCACCGTCATCGGCACCGCAGCCCCCGGCACCATGCACATGATCGAGGCCGCCACCATCATGGTCTCCGCCCCGGCCGTCTCCGTCCCCGAGACCATCGAGGTCGACATCACCGACGTCGCCGCCGGTACCGTCCTCACCATCGCCGACATCACCCTGCCCAAGGGTGTCGAGGCCGTCTCCGACGCCGACACCGCCGTGGTCAACGTGGCCGACGAGCACGCCGTCGCCTCCGAGGTCCCCGAGGTCGTCCCCGCCGAGGGTGACGCCGAGACCGAGGCCGAGTGAATCGCGCGTGACTGACATGTCCAGCCACGACGACGCGCAGGCAGGCGCCACCCGTGCCTTCCGCGCCGGGCTCACCCCAGGGCGGGGCGCATGAGTGAGGCCTGGCTCGTCGTCGGGCTGGGGAATCCCGGGACCCGGTACGCCCGCAACCGCCACAACGTCGGCTACATGGTGCTCGACGTCCTGGCCGAGCGCACCGGGTCCCGGTTCTCCCAGCACAAGAAGGCTCGCGCCCGCGTGGCCGAGGGGCGACTGGGCATGATGCCCGGCGGAGCCCCCGGCCCCCGCGTCATCCTGGCCGAGCCCTCGGTGCTCATGAACCTCTCCGGCGGCCCCGTGGCCGGGCTCGTCTCCTACTACGGGATCGACCCCGCCAGCCGCCTGCTCGTTGTCCACGACGAGCTCGACCTGCCCGCCCACGAGCTGCGCCTCAAGCGCGGCGGCGGCGAGGGCGGTCACAACGGCCTGCGCTCCATCAGCAAGTCCGTCTCCACCAAGGACTACGCGCGCCTGCGCGTGGGCATCGGCCGCCCGCCGGGACGCCAGGACCCCTCCGACTTCGTCCTGTCCGACTTCCCCGGCCGTGAGCGCGCCGACCTCGGCGTCACCCTGGAGCAGGCCGCCGACGCCGTCGAGCAGGTCGTCACGGCAGGCTTCGACGACGCCCAGCAGTGCCTCCACGCGCCCCGCTGACGTGAGGTCGCGCCACCGCGAACCGCCTCAGCGAGGCTGCTGGGTCTCAGGCCATGAGGCCGGTCTCGTAGGCGACGACGACGGCCTGGACCCGGTCGCGCACGTCGAGCTTGGCGAGAACATTGCCCACGTGGGTCTTGACGGTGGTGGCTGAGACGACGAGGTGCGTGGCGATCTCGGCGTTCGACATGCCTTGGCTCATGAGCACGAGGATCTCCTTCTCGCGCGGGGTCAGCGAGTCGATCCGTGGATCCGAGGAGGGCTGGGCCGGCGCGTCCGAGCTCGGCAGCGAGGCGGCGAACATCTCCAGCATCCGCTGGGTGATGCGCGGTGAGACGACTGCCTCCCCGGAGGCCACGGTACGGATCGCCTCGGCGAGCTCGGTGGGCCGGGTGTCCTTGAGCAGGAAGCCGGAGGCCCCGGCGCGCAGCCCGGCGAAGGCGTACTCGTCCAGGTCGAAGGTGGTCAGGATGAGTACGCGCGTGCTCGGGCACTCCCGGGCGATGAGCTCGGTGGCCTCAATGCCGTTCATGCCCGGCATGCGCACGTCCATGAGGATGACGTCGGGGTGCAGGGCCTTGGCCTGGGCCAGGGCGGAGGTCCCGTCGGAGGCCTCGCCGACGACGGTGATGTCCTCCTCGGCCTCCAGCACCATGCGGAAGCCCATGCGCATGAGCGCCTGGTCGTCGGCGAGCACGACGCTGATCGGGCCGCTGACCTCGCCGGGGCGCTCCGACCCGTCGGGCCGCACAGGGGCGCCGCTGTTCACAGGGGCGTCTGCCATGAGAAAGTCCCTTCGTCATGCTCGTCCCAGCGCAGGACTGCGCGGACTCGCCAACCCGTGGGCGTCGGGCCGGCCTGTACGGTCCCACCATAGACCGATGCGCGTTCCCGCATGCCGATCAGCCCCTTGCCTGATCCGTGCATCGGACGTGTGCCGGGGGCGGCCTCATTGTCCACGGTGAGGACCACGGTGCCGATGTGCCGCTCGACGTCGACGCTGACGGCCGGTGTTGTCGGGGCGTAGCGCAGTACGTTGGTCAGGGCCTCCTGAGCGATGCGGAACACGGTGAGCTGGAGTGCCTTGTCCTCCGGGAGTGCCGCACCCACCCACCGGTAGCTGACGGGCACCCCCCGCAGCCACGAAGCGCTTGACCAGCTCGGTGATGTCGGCCTGCTCGGGGGAAGGAGCCAGGGGCAGGTCGCCCTGACTGGTCGCCCGCGCCGTCGGTGGCCCGCTGGCGCAGGCTGGCGATGGGGGCGCTGGGCTCGACCGGTGTCACCGTCCCCAGGGGCGCGAACTCGGGCACCGGCAGGTCTCGGACCTCGCGGTGGCGGGCCGACGCCGGTGGGCTCCCTGAGGGGGCGGGGGGCCCTGGGACTGCGAGGCCCCCGCCGTTCTCCCCTTCAGGTTCCAGTGGGGGCGGCGGGCGGAGTCGGACTGGTCCGGGAGCGGTGCCGTGTCCTGCGCGCCGGTTGAGGAGGCGGAACCCACCGAGCCGTCCGGGACGGAGGTGTGTCCTGCGGTGACTGAGGGATCCTCCCGCAGGACCCCCACCAGGCGTCGGGTGTCGGCCAGGGCGCTGCGCCCGGCCTCGGCCAGGGTCTCCATGGCCTGCTTGGCGGTGGCCGGATTGCGCTCGACGGTGGCGGCGGCGCCATCGGCCATCGTGATCATGACGGCCAGGGAGTGGGCGACGACGTCGTGCATCTCCCGGGCGATGCGACTGCGCTCCTCGGCGGCCGCCAGCAGTGCCGCCTGCTCGCTGGCCAGGGCCATCCGGGCCGAGCGGACCTCCATGGCCTTGAACCGCAGGCGGGTGGAGCGGGCATTGAGACCCACCAGAACACCGATGGCCGTGATGAGACCTACAACGAGCAGCCTTTGCCCGAGCTCTGGTAAGGAGAAGGAGCGGGACGGATTGAGGACGAAGTCGTCGCCGGCGCTGATGATGAAGTAGATGGCCCACACCGTCCAGGCGACGGTCGGTCCGCGGTGTGAGGCGATGGTGCCCAGACAGATTGGAACGGCCAGTATCAGAATGAGTACGAGGCCGGCCGACATGGACGCGCGCTGCTGCACGCTGAGGTGATAGACATGGATCTGCGCGAAGTAGTAGATCTCGAGCACTATCGTCAAGGCTGCCCATACCCGTATGGGATAGTGTCGTCGCAGTGCGAGTAGGACTCCACAAAGCCCCAGTGTGGAGAGCGTTATCGGCAGATGCAGGGTGGTGTTGGCATCGGCGTCCGGCCCTTTGAGGGACAGGTACATCATGATCAGGTCCAGCAGAACGATTCCGCCGGCAATGAGAGTGTCAGCGATCATCGGATGGCGGTAGTACCACTGTCTGATCGTGCGCAGCAGGCCCTGGGAATCGGGCTGGAACCCCAGGTCGTCGTCTGTGGGTATGTCGGCGGCTGGACGGCCGGGCTCAGGGGCTGGCAGCTGACTGGACATAGGGGTCAGTGTGTCATTCCACGGGGTCGTGATCGACGTCGACTTGTGCGGCTGGGAGACCCGTTCCCGAGGAGTGGGACTCGTCCCTGCCGTTGTCGGGGGCGGGGATCGTGGGATCGGGGGAGGCCGTCGTCGGCACGGAACGGATGAGGGTCCGCAGGAGAGCGGGGTTGCCCAGCGCCGCGGGCAATCCGGTGCCCGCCCGACCCTTCGCGGCCGACGCGGCTGTAGCGCCGGGGGGCGTCGGCCGCTGAGGAGGCGGGCGGGGCACCAGTGTCGTCTCGGGGCGAGGTGGGGGAGGAAGCATGAGGAGGCATGGGGGATGACATGGGTCTTCACCTCCGGCTGATGGTGGGGTACCCGCCGTCTCAGGCGTCGCGCCGAGAGAAGACGAACCAGGCGACGATGAGCGGGATGAGTACCCAGGCGGCGAAGACCGCGATGGCCTGACCGTGGGTGAGGAACTGGGCGCCCTGTCCGCCCCACTCGGTCGTGCGCTGGAACGGGTCGGAGACGGCCTCGGAGACGGTGCTTGGCAGGCAGCCGATGATCTTGTAGATCCAGTCCCACTTGCTGGCCGCGATCTGGAGGGGAGTGGAGATGATGAACAGGAGGGAGACGATCACGGTGATGGTGCCGGCGGTGGAGCGCAGCAGGAAGCCGAGCCCCAGGGCCATCAGGGCGATGACGGCGAAGACCAAGCCCGAGCCCCAGATGTGGCCGGCGTAGTGCGAGTCGGTGAGTGAACCGGCGTGCTCACCGATGAAGGGCTTGGAGATCGCCCAGGACAGGAACACGGACACCGAGCCCAGCAGGAAGGCGACAACGCTGAGGACCACGGCCTTGGCCAGTAGCAGGCGGCCGCGATGTGGGATTGCCGTCAAGGAGGAACGGATCTGTCCCGAGGAGTACTCCCCGGTGATGATGAGGGCCCCTAGGACCGCGACCACGACCTGCCCGAATGTCAGACCGGAGGTGATCATGTTCTTGGCCGTGTCCTGGTAGTGCTCGGACTGTCCGAGGGCGGCGGTGAGGCCGGCGCCGAACAGGACGGTCAGGGCGATGGTGATGAAGGAGGTGATCCAGGTCGAGCGCAGGGACCAGAACTTGATCCACTCCGCATGCACGGAGCGAAGGATGGTCTGGCGGCCCTGGATGCGTGGGCCGGCTGGGCGAGGGACGGAGCTTGCGGGGGCGGTCCCGACGGCGGTGCGCGCCGGGGCCTGGGCTGTGGGGGCGGCAGAGGCGTGTGCTGGAACGTGGGTACTCATGGCTGAGCCTTCCGGAAGTGAGACGGATGGAGCTGCTGATGACGGGCGCGGTGCGGCCGAGGACGTGGGCCTCAGCCCCGGGCGGAGCTCTGCGGTGCGGCCTGGCGCATCTGGGCCTGCTGCATCTGGGCCTGGGACGCGGGGTCGGTGCGGTACTCCACGGAGTCGCTGGTCAGGGTCATGTAGGGCCTCTTCGAGGCTGGCGTGGATGGTGGTGAGCTCGTGCAGGACGATGCCGCCCTGGGCGGCCAGCTCACCGATGGTGGCGGCGGTGGTGGCGGTGGTCTCCAGGACGTTGGGGGACACGGGCTGGGCGGCCAGGTTGCGGGAGGCCATGAGCTCGGCGAGCTGGGTGGCCTGAGGGGAGGCCACGCGTACCCGGTCGGTGGTGGCCGAGGCGATGATGTCGTCGACAGGTCCGGCTGTCAGGATCCGGCCGCGGCCGATGACCAGGAGGTGGTCGGCGGTCTGGGCCATCTCGCCTCATGAGATGGGAGGAGATGAACACGGTGCGGCCCTCGCCGGCCAGGCGGCGGCAGGTCTCACGCACTCCACTTGACGCCCTCGGGGTCGAGGCCGTTGACGGGCCTCGTCGAACAGGAGCACGCCGGGGTCGCCCAGCAGGGCTGCCGCGATGCCCAGGCGCTGGCCCATGCCCAGGAGAAGCCCTTGACGCGCTTCTTGGCCACGGAGGTCAGGCCGGTGATTTCCAGGACCTCGTCGACACGCTTGGCGGGGATGCCGTTGGAGGCGGCCAGCTGGCGCAGGTGGCTGCGGGCGCTGCGTGAGCCGTGCAGGCCCTTGGCGTCCAGCAGGGCACCGACCTCGCACAGGGGGCCGACAGGTCCCGGTAGGGGCGCCCTGTTGATCGTGACCTGCCGCCGGTGGGCTTGTCCAGGCCCATGATCATACGCATCGTGGTGGACTTGCCCGCCCCGTTGAGCCCAGGAAGCCGGTGACGGTGCCGGGCTCGACGGTGAAGGAGATGTTGTCCACCGCGGTCTTGCTGCCGTAACGCTTGGTGAGATTGACTGCCTCGATCATGATGTTCTCTCTTCGACGTAGGCCTCTGGTGAAGGCGTGGATGGGTGGGTCGCCGTGGTTCTTTCGGGGGCTTCTCTTAAGGAGCAACCGGATGGCTCCAGCCCTAGGAGCGCGCCGTCGTCGGTGAATCGGCCGAGGTAACGAACCTGGGAGCGGCCGGTGCGGGTCCGCCAGGGGGAGGAGGGTCCTCCTGGAGGATGAGAACCGATCGGTCGACGGAGCCGCTGGAGGCCGCCGAGGCGGCGTCGGCGCTCGGTGCACGGGTGGGGAGCTCTCCCCTGAGGGCTACGTTGTGAGGGAAATGGGTTCCCCTGACCGTGCTGGGGATGCGCATAATGTGCGCAGATTCTGGTACCGGCTGTCAACGGCCGGACCGGACTGCGAGCGGCGGCCTCTCCTGGGCCGACGGTCCCAGCCCCCTCAGAGAGGATGAGAGGAACATGTCCAACCCCTTCTTCAGCCGAAGCGCCGCCTTCAAGGCCGGCAGCCCGGCACCCGGCACCGCCCCGGCTCAGACGCCCAACGGCTACCCCACGATGCCCGGCTACCAGGCCGGCCAGTACGGCCAGCAGGCGACCGGCTACGGTCAGCAGTACGGGCAGTACGGCCAGACTGCCAACCCGTACAGCAACCAGTACGGTCAGCAGACGGCCGGCTACGGCCAGGTGAGTCCCGAGCAGATGGCCGGCCTGGAGGCCCAGTACCAGGCGCCGTCGGCCACCAACGCGGACATGCGCCGCATGACCTACGACGACGTCATCATCCGCACCGCCGGCATGTTCGGCGTCATCCTGGTCACGGGCGCCCTGTCCTGGAGCCTGGTGACCAGCACTGATGAGGGGACTATAGGGCTGGGCATCCTGGCGATGTTCGCCGGTGTCATCGGCAGCTTCGTCCTCGGCCTGGTCAACAGCTTCAAGCGGGAGCCCTCCGCGCCACTCATCCTGGCCTACGCGGCCTTCGAGGGACTGATGCTGGGCGGATTCTCCGGCGTCATGGAGGCCCGCTACGAGGGCATCGTCGTTCAGGCCGTGCTCGCAACACTGGCCACCTTCGGCGTCATGCTCGCGGCCTACTCCTTCGGAGGCTTCCGGGTCCAGGGCAGGTTCCGTCGGGTGGTGGTCGTGGCCACCCTCGGCTACATGATCTTCAGCCTCATCAACTTCGCCCTCGTGATGACCGGTGCGGCCACCGGCGCCTGGGGCCTGCGCTCCCTGACCATCATGGGGATCCCCCTGGGCATTCCGCTGGGGATCCTCGCGGTCATCCTGGCCTCCTTCTTCCTGGCGATCGACTTCGAGTCCATTGAGAACGGGGTCCGTAACGGGCTGCCCCAGCGTTACGCTCTGGGCGGGGGCCTTCGGCCTGGTCGTCACCATCGTGTGGCTCTACGTGGAGTTCCTGCGCCTGCTGAGCTACTTCCGCGACTGAGCTCACGGCGCGGGGCCGGGACCGGTACGTCCGAACCAGCCTCATACCACCACCTCGGCTGGGGCCGGGACGCATCTGATGCGTCCCGGCCCCAGTTGCGTGCTCGCCGGGTTCGCGCTGGGCCGAGGCCCTGCTGCGGCGTCGAACTGGGGCCCCTCGCGTAGGCTCGCAGCATGATCAACACCAACATGCCCTCCGTCGAGGGCGCCAAGGGCACGAAGCCCACGCTCACCTTCCCCGGGCCCGAGGCCCCCGAAGGGCTCCAGGTCCAGGTGCTCGACGCCGGCGACGGCCAGGTGGTCGAGGCCGGCGACACGATCGTGGCCAACTACCTGGGCCAGATCTGGGGCGGCGACGTCTTCGACAACTCCTACGACCGCGGCCAGCCGCTGAACTTCCAGGTCGGCGTCGGCATGGTCATCCGCGGCTGGGACGACGGACTCGTGGGCCAGCGCGTCGGCTCGCGCCTGCTGCTGTCCATCCCTCCGAGCTCGGCTACGGCGACCGCGGCGTCCCGCAGGCCGGCATCCGCGGCGGCGACACCCTCGTCTTCGTCACGGAGATCCTCGGCGTCATGTGAAGCCCCTCCCAGGACGCTCGTCGTTCCCCACGACACCGCAGCGTCCTCGTTGTCGTAAGGAGCGATAACGAGGACGCTGAGTCGTTAGGGAGCCGTCCGTGTTGGCTGCGAATATGGCGGCGTTGGTCGTGAGTGCCTGGACGGACGGCGACATGCTGCACCTACGGGGACAGGATTTACGTCCCGTAGGCGTGAGATACCCCCGCCGGGTTTCGGAACGTACCCGGCCGCGCCTTGTCCTCTGATTCAGTGATGTGTCACTTCACTTCTCCGGTGGTTCCCTTGATGGGGCTGGTGACAACTGCGCGTCCCACAGATCAATGATGATTAATCCGGCCCAGCGTGTAGGAGTTCTGGGGATGGTGGACTTGGAGGCAGAACCTGGTGACCTGAGTGAGGTTGAAGGTAAATCAAGCATATATATTTGGTGGGATGATGTCGAATCAAAGCAGGGGGCGGGTCCTGTGCCTGGTCCTAGCGTTTTGCTCGTTTATTTTGGTTGCATCCTGTGCTCGGCAGCACCCGAATGATGCTTCATCGGGTACGACATCTTCATCTCCGGAGGCCGTGATCGGTTCTGTGGCGCCTTCTGCGCAGGAGGAGTATTCCGATTGCCCAGGTATTCCTCGATCGTTCATTCGCCAGATGTTTGGTGAAGGTGCAGAGATGTCGAAACAATATGGCACTCTCGGGAATGAGTGTTCTATTGTGGTCAACGGTAAAGCCGTATTCTACACCAGATATTGGTACCTTTATGATAACCATGACGAATGGTATGGCGGTACTATGACTTATGGAGGTTCGGTGTTCAGTTTTTCACTCCCAGGTGTTGACGGCAAGGGGAAGGCGATGCTGGATACTGGCGCCAATGCCAGGTATGGTTCAACAGCTTTTACTTGCGGAGATCATTATTTGAGACTCTCGGTGTTGGATGCGTCGGCGATGTCGGGTGATATGCGTCAGAATCTATTGAATCTGACTGCGGCAAGCGTTCCATGGCTTTGCCGGGGGCAAGCGATCCCTGGGTTAGGTTCCACTATGGAGGAAATTCGGCCGCACTATGCATTCGACAATGCTCCGCCAATGGGTCCAGAGGGGACGGCCAGCAGTCTTCCATCCGATTCGTGACACGTAGAGATTTATTCGTGGGGTGGAAGCGTAGGTTGTTGTAGTCCCGAGGACTACTGTTGTGGTCTGCAGGGAGAATATGGTTCGACTCCTGAACGCAAGGTCGACAAGGTTCGCTGTGGCACTTCGCCCGCGGCTGTGTCGGCTGTCTCAGTGCTCCCTCCCTCGAGGAGACCGCGGCCCGTGCCTCCCATGACCGGAGCCGGCGGCGTCGCCAGAAGGCGGATGAGGACTGGGCTCGACGTCGAGAGCGGGCCAAGCGCCGTCACCGCGGCCGATGACGCAAGCCCGATGTTCCGCAAATCGCAGCGGTGAGGGTGGCCTCCTTGGATGCGGTGCAGCGGCCCGCGACCGCGCCGGATCGGCCCGAGCGTGTCTCAGGGACAGGGGCGGGGCGGCGTCGCAGGCCGGCGGAGGCTACGCTGTGGCAGCACGGCGTCGTGAAGCGCCGGCCATTCCCCTGAGGCCGGCTCCTTGCGACGCCGTTCCAGTAGCCCCTCCGAGAAGGAACCGCTCATGCCGCAGTACCGCAGCGCCACCTCTACCCACGGCCGCAACATGGCGGGCGCCCGTGCACTGTGGCGCGCCACCGGCGTCAGGACCTGACTTCGGCAAACCGATCATCGCCATCGCGAACTCCTTCACCCAGTTCGTCCCCGGGCACGTGGGCCTGCGCGACGTCGGACGCCTCGTGGCCACCGAGATCGAGGCCGCCGGCGGCCTGGCCAAGGAGTTCAACACCATCGCCGTCGACGACGGCATCGCCATGGGCCACGACGGCATGCTCTACTCCCCTGCCCAGCCGCGACCTCATCGCCGACCTGTGGAGTACATGGTCAGCGCCCACTGCGCCGACGCCCTCGTGTGCATCTCCAACTGCGACAAGATCACCCCGGGCATGCTCATGGCCGCCATGCGCCCTCAACATCCCGGCCATCTTCATCTCCGGCGGCCCCATGGAGTCGGGCAAGATGACCGCCGCCGACGGCACCACCCGCAAGCTCGACCTCATCGACGCCATGATGGACGCCGCCGACCCCACGGTCACCGACGAGACCATCAGCGCCATCGAGCGCCTGGCCTGCCCCACCTGCGGCTCCCTGCTCGGGCATGTTCACCGCCAACTCCATGAACTGCCTCACCGAGGCCCCTCGGCCTGGCCCCTGCCCATGAACGGCACGCTGCTGGCCACCCACGCCGACCGCGGCGAGCTCTTCAGCGCGTCGGCCACCAGATCGTCGAGATCACCCGGGCCTACTACGAGCACGACGACGCCTCCGTCCTGCCGCGCTCCATCGCCACCAAGGCCGCCTTCGAGAACGCCATGAGCCTGGACATCGCCATGGGCGGCTCCACCAACACCGTCCTGCACCTGCTGGCCGCCGCCCAGGAGGCCGAGGTCGACTTCACCATGGCCGACATCGACCGCCTCTCGCGCAAGGTCCCCCACCCTGGCCAAGGTCGCGCCCTCGACGAACCTCTACCACATCGAGGACGTCCACCGCGCCGGCGGCATCATCGGCATCCTCGGAGAGCTCGACCGCGGCGGACCGCTGGAGACCACCACCCCCAACGTCCTGCGCACCACCCCTGGGCGACGAGCTCGCCGCCTACGACATCGCCCGCCCCTGGCCCCGACGGCGTCCCCGGCTCCCAGGTCACCGAGGAGATCCGCACCGGCTACCTCGCCGCCCCCCGCCGGCGTACGCACCACCGAGATGTTCTCCCAGGCCTCCCGCTGGGAGTCCCTCGACACCGACCGCGCCGGCGGCTGCATCCGCGACATCGAGCACGCCTACTCCGCCGACGGCGGCCTGGCCGTCCTCTTCGGCAACATCGCCGAGAAGGGCTGCATCGTCAAGACCGCCGGCGTCGACGAGTCGATCCTGACCTTCTCCGGACCCTGCCGTCGTCTTCGAGTCCCAGGAGGACGCCGTCGCCGGGATCCTCGGCAAGCAGGTGACCTCCGGCGACGTCGTCATCATCAGCCACGAGGGACCGCGCGGCGGCCCCGGCATGCAGGAGATGCTCTACCCGACCACCCACATCAAGTCCATGCACCTGGGCAAGGAGTGCGCCCTGCTCACCGACGGGCGCTTCTCCGGGGGCACCTCCGGCCTGAGCATCGGCCACGTCTCCCCGGAGGCGGCAGCCGGGGGGCTCATCGGCCTGGTGCGCAGCGGCGACATCATCGACATCGACATCCCGGGCCGCTCCATCTCCGTGCGCCTGAGCGAGGAGGAGATCGAGCGCCGCCGCGCCGAGGAGGAGGCCCGCGGTGAGGCCGCCTGACCCCGCACGTGGACCGCCCCCGCAGGTCTCCGCAGCGCTGCGCGCCTACGCCATGCTCGCCACCAGCGCCGACCTGGGCGCCGTGCGCGACCCTCAAGCGCCTCGGGATCACGTAGCTCAAAGGGGGCGGTGGTGACCGTCCGGGCTGACCAACCACATATTTGAAAAACATGTCGTTCGCATTTAGGGTTTGCGTGTGACAATCGTTCTCAGTTCGTTGGTGGTGCGCTCCAGCGGCACGACGTTGGTCGACGACGTCGCCCTCCGCCTCGCCCCCGCAAGCCGGACCGCCCTGGTCGGCGCCTCCGGGGCCGGCAAGTCCCTCACCTGCGCCGCGCTCGCGGGCACCCTCCCGGCCTCGCTGGAGGTCGCCGGCTCCCTGACCGTTGAGCCCGACGACGCCGACCCCGACAACGACTCACGCGCGAGCTCCGACCGGAGAGGCGATGTCGGCGGCGTCAACCTGCTGGGGCTGCCCGCCGCCCGGCGCCCCCGGGGCAGCCGCATCGCCCTCGTCGCACAGGACCACTCCACCGCCCTGCACCCGCTCATCGCGGTCGGCCGCCAGATCGCCCTGGCCTCCCAGGCCGCCGGACGCAGCCGGGACGAGGCAGATGAGCGAGCCACCGACTACCTCTACGCCGTCGGGCTCGACGAGTCCTTCGCCGACCGCGTCCCCGGGCGCCTCTCCGGAGGTCAGCGCCAACGTGTCAGCCTGGCCCTGGCCCTGGCCGCCGAACCCGCCCTCATCATCGCCGACGAGCCCACCACCGCCCTCGATGTCGTCGCCCGCGCCGAGATCCTCAGGCTCCTGACCTCCCTGACCAGTCTGCCCGAGGCCCCCGCCCTGCTCCTCATCACCCACGACCTGCCCGCCGCCGCCATCTGCGAGAACATCGCCGTCCTCCACGACGGCGCCATCATCGAGTCGGGGCGGACTCGCTCCGTCCTGACCCGCCCCGAGCACCCGGTCACGGCCGCCATGTGCGAGGCCGGCGCCGAGGAGACCATCGACGGGGCCCTGGCCGCAGCGGGACCCGCCGCATGAGCGGGCTTGAGACCCGTGGCCTCAGGCGCTCCCACCCGGGGGCGGGCGGCGAGTGGCGCGAGGTGCTGCGCGGCGTGGACCTGAGCCTGGAGCCGGGGGTGAACGTGGCACTCATCGGGCGCTCGGGATGCGGCAAGACGACGCTGCTGCGGGCCCTGCTGCTGCTCGACTCCCCGGGCCCGGCAGATGCGGGCGAGATCCTGCTCGACGGCCGGCCCGTGCGCCGAGGCGGCGCCCGAGCGTTGCGGGCCTTCCGGCGGGCGGTGCAGTACGTGCCCCAGGACGCCGCCGCCACCCTCCACCCGCGCCGCTCGGTGCTGGCGCAAGTGAGTACCCCGCTGCGCACCCTGGGGGTGACGCGCGATCGAGAGGAGGCCGTCAGCCGAGCCCGGCAGATGCTGGAGAGCCTCGAGATTCGCCGCGAGAACTGGGAGAGCCGGCCGCACGAGATCTCCGGTGGCCAGGCGCAACGGGTCTCCATCGCTCGGGCGCTGGCCCTGTCCCCGCGCTATCTCCTGCTCGACGAGCCGGTCTCCGGGCTCGACCCCGGCCCTGCGTCGCCAGACCCTCGACCTGCTCGCCGCCATCGAGGCCGAGCCCGACGCCGCCGCGAGCGACGAGGAGGAGCCCGCCGCCAAGGTCGACACAAGTGGTGAGGGAGCGCCCGCCGCCAAGTCCGGCGCGAGTGGCGAGCCGGAACCCGCCCCGGCTGCTTCTGGCGTCGTGCCCGCCCCGGCTGGTTCTGGCGCCGTGCCCGCCCCGGCTGGTTCTGGCGCCGTGCCCGCCCCGGCTGGTTCTGGCGCCGTGCCCGCCCCCGGCCCCTGCTGGTGGTGTCGCACGACCTGGCCGCCGTCGCCCGCGTCTGCCAACGGGCCCTGGTCATGGACGAGGGCGTCGTCGTCGAGGACGCCCCCATGCGCCGCCTCCTGACCGAGCCCACCCACCCGGCCACCCGCGCCCTGCGCGACGCCGTCCCCACCCTGCCGACCGCCGTAACCGACTGACGACGACCTACCCGACCGATGACACCCCTGACCCAGGCCCGAAGGAGCACCCATGTCCCTGCCCGCCCCCGCCGTCACCCGCCGCCAGGTCCTCGCCGTCCTCGGCGTCGGAACAGGCGCCGCCGCCATCGCCTCCTGCTCGCGCAGCTCCTCGGGCGACGGTCGCATCCGCCTGGCCATGTTCCACGCCCCCGAGGGCAAGCTCAACCCACTCACCGACGGCCTCAAGCTCACCCGGTGGTCCTGTGCCGAGAGCCCTCACCAGGCTCAACGCCGACGGCGATGCCCAGGAGCTGCTCGCCACCGCCTGGAAGCGTGAGGGCGAGACCACCTGGCGCCTCACCCTGCGCGAGGGCGTCACCTTCCACGACGGCACCGCCCTGAGCGCCGAAAACGCGGCCGCCGCCCTCACCTTCGCCGCCACCGCGGCCAAGCCGCCGCGCGTCCTGGATGGAGTCAAGCTCACCGCGAAGGCCGACGGCAAGGACCTCCTTCTGACCACCGCGGCCCCTGACCCCCTCATGCCGCAGCGCCTCTCCAGCCCCCAGCTCGTCATCCCTGTCCCCGGCCGCCTACTCGAGCTCCGCCGACGGCGCCATCGACCCCGTCGGCCACGGCACCGGCGCCTTCATCCTCAAGAAGGCCAACGGCTCCTCCGGCGCCACCCTGGAGCGCAACGACAAGTACTGGGGCAAGAAGGCCACCGCTCCCGGCATCGACGTCACCTACGTTCCCGACGGCGCCGCCCGCGCCAACGCCCTGCGCACCGACACCGCTGACATCGTCGAGGCCGTCCCCGTCGCCCAGGTCGGCAACATCGACAAGAACCTTCTCCACGAGGTAGCCACCCCGCGCACCCCCACCCTCACCTCAACACCCTGCTCCGGCCCCTTCGCCGACCCGGCCCTGCGCGCCGCCGCCCGCAACGCCGTCGACCCCGCCGCCCTCATCAAGACCGTCTTCGAGGGCCACGCCGACTCTCCCTGTCGGACTCCTGGGGCCGGGCCGTGCCCTGGGCCGCCGACCTGCGCGCCTGGAAGAAGGAGACCTACCCCCGGAGCCACGGGCGCGGCCGCCACCGGCAAGGTCCCCGGCGCCACCACCGCCGGAAGCGTCCCCGCCGGAACCTCCATCACTCTGGCGTCCTACACCGACCGCCCCGAGCTCGGCGAGATGGTCCCCCTCCTGGCCCAACAGCTCGAGGCCGCCGGCTTCAAGGTCACCCAGGACGTGCGCGAGTACAACCAGATCGAGTCCGAGGCCCTGGACGGCAAGTTCCACGCCGTCCTCGTGTCGCGCTCCACCGTCCTGACTCCGGCGACGCCGTCGCCTACATGACCGCCGACTTCTCCTCCTCCGGCTCCTACGCCATGAGCGGCCTGCACGATGAGAAGGTCGATGCCGCCATCTCCAAGGCCGCTGCCACGGAACCCGGCGACGAGCGCCGCAAGGCCGTCATGGCCGCCGAGCAGGCCATTCTCGTCACCGGCGCCGCCATCCCGCTCGCCCACGAGCGCCTCATCCAGGGCGAGGCCTCCGGCGTCACCGGCGCCGAACGCGACCCCAACGAGCGCACCCTCATCACCTCGACCACGACCGTGAAGAAGTGAACGGCGTGCTCACCCAGGTTGCCGGACGCCTGCGCACGGGCGACCTCGTCACCGGCATCTCGCGCCTGCTCGCCCTGGCCTGCCTCGTCGGCCTGGTGGGCATGCTGCCGTGGCTCTCGGGCAAGGACCCGGCCCTGACGATCCTGCGCGCCACCTCCTCCGACCGGGAGCCCACACCGGAGGTCCTGGAGTCCATCCGCCAGAGCATCGGGATTGACGGCGGCCCCCTCCACGTCATCGGCCACTGGCTGACCGGGGTGGCCCGCGGCGACCTGGGCCGCTCCTGGGTCTCGGGGGCCGACGTCGGACCGGACGCCGTCGACGCCTTCGGGGGTCTCCCTGAGCTCTCATGGCCGCCGCGCTCGGCGTCGGGGTCGTCGTGGCCGCCGCCCTGGTCCTGCCCGCCCTGCGCGACGGGCTGCGAGGGCGCCCCCGGCCTCGCGGCGGCGCCGCCTCCGCGGTCCTCATCTCCCTGCCCGAGTACCTCCTGGCCCCGATCCTCATGCTCGTCCTGGCTGTCTACCTCAGGATCCTGCCGCCCTTCGGGTGGGTGGCCCCTGAGAAGGTCATCATGCCGGCCCTCAGCCTGGGCCTGCCCACCGGCGGATACCTCGGCGGACTCGTCTCCGACGCCGTCACCGCCACCTTCTCCGAACGCTGGGTGGCCACCTGGTCCACTGCCGGCATCCGCGGCCGGACCCCTGGCCGGGGCCGTCCTGCGGCGGGCCCTGGCGCCACTGACCGGACAGGGTGGCGCTCGTCGTCGTCGCCCTGACCGGGCGGCGCGGTCGCCGTGGAGAAGATCTTCGCCATCCCGGGGCTGGGCCGCGAGCTCCCTGGACGCCGCCTCCGCCCAGGACGTGCCGGCGCTCCAGGCCCAGATCCTGCTGCTGCTCGCCCTGGCGCTCGCCGCCGGCGTCATCGCCGGAGCGGCCCGGCGCCTCCTCATGGGGCGGGCCGCCGGGGCGAGCGGACTGACGGCCCCGCCCCCCGTGGAGCACCCGGGGCGGGCCGCCCGCGTCATCGCCGTCAGCGGCGCCGCCCTGCTGGCCCTCATGGCGGCTGTCGGGATCCGCCGCGACCCCTACGCCGTCGTCGCGGACAAGCTCGCGCAGCCCAGCGCCGCCCTCCCGCTGGGCGCCGACTCGCTCGGGCGCGACGTCCTGGCGCGCGTGGCTCACGGGGCCGTGTCCACCGTGAGCGGCGCCGTCGTCGTCACGGTCGTGTGCTTCGTCATCGCCATGCTGGTGGGGCTGGCACCGCGGGCCGCCACGGGGTTCATCGAGGTGGCCAACGCCGCCCCGCCGATCCTGGCTGGGCTCATCGTCGCCGGCGTATCCGGGCCCAGCGCCACGGGCGCCGCCATCGCCGTGGCCTGCGTCGGCTGGGCGCCCCTGGCCTCCCACGCCGCCGGGCTCGTCGCCGAGAACCGGCAACGTCCCGACGTCCTCCTCGCCCCGGTCCTGGGGGAGGGGCGTGTGCGGATCACCCTGACCCGGGTCCTGCCCGCCGTCGTCGGCCCCTGGCGCGCCACGCGGCCCTGAGGCTGCCCGGCAAGGCCCTCGCCCTGGCGGCCCTGGGATTCCTGGGCCTGGGCGCCCAGAGCCCGGCACCGGAGTGGGGACTGGTCCCTGTCCGACGCACTGCCCCTACATCGAACGGGCCCCCTGGGCCGTGGCCACGCCCGCCGCCGCCCTCGTGGTCCCTGTCGATCACGTCGGTCGCCGCCTCCCGCAGCATGCGGCGCTGAGACCTCAGCAGCAGCGGCCCGGCTCCCTGCCGGGCGCGAGGGGGCTGCGCCATCAGGCGCAGACAACGAGGCGGGCGCCGACCGCGCTATGGGTCGGCGCCCGCTTCATCGGTTGATCGGGACCCTCAGCCCTCCAGGGCGTGGAGGCGGTCGATCGGGGTGGAGACGGCCTCACGGGCGCGCACCACGGCGTCCCTCGTCGGGGGCGTCGTAGAAGCTACAGGCACTTGACCGTGTCCTCACGCACGTAGGTGCGCAGGAAGCTCACCTCCGGCACCTGGGCGTACTTGGGAGAGTTTGCCTTCTTGCGCGCCAGGTAGGTCTCCATGGAGATCTCCTCGGGGATGTCCCACTCCACGAGGTAGTCGGCCTTGCGGGCCAGGGCGCGCACGTCCTCCAGCTCGGCACCCACGAGGCGGACCTCGTCGGGGCCGGTGACCTCGGCGTCGGAGGCGGCGCCCCGGACAGCAGCGGTCAGGCCGTCGACGTCGTCGGAGGCGAGTCTCGACGATGGTGAAGATGCGTTCGTGGCTGGCGGTGACCCTGCGACTCCAGGACGGAGGCGCCGGCGGCCCTCAACGGCCTGAGAGACCTGGGCGATGAGGGCCTCGGCGGCCCTCACGTGACGGAGTGGCGGGGACGAGCTCGAAGAGCTGGAGCGACATGGCGGCTCCTTTCCGTAGGGTGTGCGTACCAACCTTGCGGTCCGTCCGAATTATTCCCGCTGGCTCCGGTGAACCAAGGGCGTGCTCGCTTCGTGGACACACCGCGGGGAGAGCGCCGCGTGCGGACGCGTCGCCACTCAGCGCCGTCTCGGGGCGAGGGACGGTGCGCGAGTAGTCACCGTGCGTCCGTATCTCTCGCTTGTCTCTCGTCCCGGTGAGGTGTCGACCGAGCCGTGACGGGGACGGCGAAGGACCTGCGGTCTCCTTCCCACGCGCCGGCCGGAACTGCCGAGTTCAGCATCTCCAGCTCCTCCGCTGTGAGCCGGCAGGACATGGCAGAGGCGTTCTCCCTCACCCGGTCCGCTCTACGCGTTCCGGGGATGGGAACGACGTCGTCGCCCTGGGACAGCAGCCACGCGAGGGCGACCTGGGCCGTTGTCATGTCCCAGGACCTTGCGAGGTGAGTGAGCGCCGCAACCTGACTCAGGTTGGCACTGAGATGATCGCCGTTGAACCTGGGGTCGTTCGCCCGGAAGGGGCTGTCGGCGACGGTGCCGGCATCGATTCGCCCGCTGAGCAGCCCGCGGCCCAGAGGGCTGTACGGCACCAGGCCGACTCCGAGGTCCCGGGCGGCGGGCACGATACTGAGCTCCGGTTCGCGCCACATGAGCGACCACTCCATCTGCACTGCTGCGATGGGGTGAACGGCGTGGGCGCGCCTGAGCTCCTCAGGCGTCACCTCCGACACCCCGAGATGACGGACCTTGCCTTGAGCGACCAGGTCAGCCATGGCTGCGATGGACTCCTCGATCGGAACCTGCGGGTCCACGCGGTGCAGGTAGTACAGGTCGATGGTCTCCATTCCCAGCCGGCGCAACGATGCGTCGCAGTAGGCGGCGATGCGGCTGGGATGAGCATCCAGCTGGACCCCGCCCTCGCGTCGGACGATGCCGAGCTTCGTGGCGATCTGAAGACTGTCGCGTGCGATGCCGCTGGTGGAGACGGCTCTGCCGACGATCTCCTCATTGTGGCCCTGCCCGTAGCTCATGGCGGTGTCGAGCATCGTGATGCCGGAGTCGAGGGCTGAATGGATGGCGGACAGGGACTCTCCGTCGTCGGCTGGACCGTACCCCTGGGACAGGCCCATGCAGCCGAGTCCCAGGGCGGAGGTTTCCAGGGCGCCCAGATGGTGGATCGTGGTGTCTGCGGATTCGATGAATGTCATACCTGAACGGTAGGTATCTCGACTTCTATACGTCCAAGACTGAGTTCACATACATCCCATATCGATTTAATATGGTGAGGTGGAACTGCGATATCTGCGGTCATTCGAGGCGATCGTGCGGTGCGGTGGGTTCACCAGAGCGGCTGCCGACCTCCACCTGGCTCAGCCGGTCGTCTCCGCCCACATCAAGCGGTTGGAGCTGGAGCTGGGAGTGACGCTGCTGCACCGCGCTCGACCGGTGTCCCTCAGCGCCGCCGGGGAGTCCTTCCTGCCATACGTGCGTCGAGCCCTGGCGAGTCTTGATGAGGGGGAGCGGGCCGTGCGCGCCTTCCGGTCCGTGTCCGTCGGGCACGTCAGAGTGGCTGCGACGTCGCTCCTGGGCGGGTTCGACCTCGTGAGTACGATCGGCCGGTTCCGGCTGAGGTATCCGGGAGTCACGGTGTCGCTGCGCACCGGGCTCATCGCCGACCTGCTCGACGAGCTCCATCGAGGACGGGTCGACGTCGTCGTCGGTCCTGTAGGGGAGCAGTGGGAGCAGGAAGGATCTCGTCGTACCGAGATCGCGGACGAACGGCTGGTCCTCATCACCCCGCTATCGACTGCTCGGCGGGTGGGCTCATTGGCCGATGTGGTGGACGAACCGTTCGTGTGCCTGTCCTCGGACAGTGGACTGCGACGTTTGCTGAATACAGCATTCAGTGCGATCGATGCGGTGCCGCGGGTGGAGTTTGAGACGCACAGCCCGGCCAGTATCCGTGAGATGGTGGCGGCCGGCCTGGGGTGCGCGCTGATCGCGCAGTCGGCCGTGGACAAGGAGGGGCCGGACGTTCAGGTCCACTGCATCCCGGGGCTTCCTCCGCATCCGCCGATCGCCGCGATATCGGCGTCGGACGCGGCCCCGCCCATCGCCCGATTCGTCGATGAGCTGACGGCTGCGCGTTCTGCCTCGCGTACGGCAGGTGCGCCGCCGCCGGCTTGAGGTTGACGGCCGTGCGCCCGTTACGCTGTCACTCGTGAATGAGCTCGACAGCGTCAGCAGCAACGGAACCCCGGCCTGGGACAGCGCCCGCTACCTGCGGGAGATCCTCAAGGCCCCCGTCTACGAGGCGGCCGAGCACACGCCCCTGCAGGAGATGCCGACCCTGTCGGCCCGCCTGGGCAACACCGTCGAGGTCAAGCGCGAGGACCTCCAGTCGGTCCACTCCTTCAAGATCCGCGGCGCCTACAACGCCATGCGCTCCCTGAGCCCGGCCGAGCGTGAGCGCGGTGTCGTCACCGCCTCGGCCGGCAACCACGCCCAGGGGGTGGCCCGCTCCGCCGCCCTGCTGGGGATGAGCGCCATCATCGTCATGCCCACCGTCACCCCCCAGATCAAGGTCGACGCTGTTCGCGCCCTGGGCGGCGAGGTCCGCCTCCACGGGGACAACTTCGACGCCGCCAAGGCCGAGGCCACCCGTCTGGCCGAGGTCGAGGGCCACTCCTACATCGCCCCCTTCGACGACCCCCGCGTCATTGCCGGCCAGGGCACCATCGGCCTGGAGCTCATCCAGCAGGACGCCCACCTCGACCGCGTCTTCGTGCCCGTGGGCGGCGGCGGTCTGGCGGCCGGCGTCGCCGTCCTCATCAAGCAGCTCATGCCCGGCATCAAGGTCATCGGCGTCGAGCACGAGGAGTCGGCCTGCCTCAAGGCCGCCCTGCTGGGCGGTGAGCCCATCACCCTGCACCACGTGGGCCTGTTCGCCGAAGGAGTGGCCGTGCGCCGCATCGGTGAGGAGACCTTCCGCATGTGCCGGGCCCTGCTCGACGACGTCGTCACCGTCTCCTCCGACGAGACCTCCGCCGCCGTGCGAGACGTCTTCGACGACGTGCGCGCCATCTCCGAGCCCTCCGGGGCCCTGGCCCTGGCGGGCCTCAAGCGCTACGTCGCCGAGCACCACCTGGCCGGCGAGCGCCTCGCCTTCGTCCTGTCCGGCGCCAACCTCAACTTCCACCAGCTGCGCTACATCTCCGAGCGCAGCGAGATCGGTGAGCAGCGTGAGGCCATCCTCGGGGTCACCATCCCCGAGGAGCAGGGCTCCTTCCTGCGCTTCGCCTCGGTCCTGGGGGCCCGCTCGGTCACCGAGTTCAACTACCGCCTCTCCGCGGCCCGCACCGAGACCGACCCCGCCCGCATCTTCGTGGGCGTGCGCATCGCCCGGCGCCAGGAGCGCGCCGAGATCGTGGCGGACCTGGAGGAAGCCGGCTACGACGTCGTCGACCTCACCGACGACGAGCTCGCCAAGGTCCACGTGCGCTCCATGATCGGCGGGCGTGCCACCCCGGGCGTGCCCGAGCGCCTCTTCTCCTTCCTCTTCCCCGAGTCGCCCGGGGCGCTGGCCCACTTCCTGGAGGTGCTGGGCACCCGCTGGAACATCACCCTGTTCCACTACCGCACCGACGGCGCCGACTACGGCCGCATCCTGTGCGCCTTCGCGGCCGGTCCCGACGACGTCGAGCTGACCGAGCACATGGACCGTCTCGGCTACTCCTACAACGAGGAGACCGGCGACCCCTGCCTTCCGCTTCTTCCTGGCCCGATGATCCGTGACAAATTCGCGGCTCCGCCCGTCCTCACAGGTGGGGCGCGGACGGGTGGGCCTGTGTTGTGGCAGGCATCATGCAATAAGGGCTCGCTGTTTCTGTTGAAACTCCCATAAGGTTATCGGCACATCATTTGTCGCGGCCGGGCGTGCCATAGGAGTCTCCGCCTGACCCAGCCCCGACCCGGCTCATCTCGACCAGGAGAAAAAATATGACCCGTCTTGCCGTCGTCGTCGGTTCCGTCCGCCCCAACCGCGTGGGTGGCCCCATCGCCCAGTGGGTCGTCGACCAGGCCAACACGATCGAGGGCGTCGAGGCCGAGATCGTCGACATCGCCTCCTTCAACCCTGCCCCTGTTCGCCGAGGAGATCCCCCGCGCATGGCCGTCCCCAGCGACCCGGCCGGCGCCGCCTTCGACGAGGCCCCTGAAGTCCTTCGACGCGCTGATCTTCGTCACCCCCGAGTACAACTTCTCCATCCCCGGCGCGCTGAAGAACGCCATCGACTTCCTCCAGCCCGGCGCCGTGGCCAACAAGGGCGTGGGCGTGGTCGGCTACTCCCTACAGCGTCGGTATCCGTGCCGTCAGCCACCTCCAGCAGATCCTCCAGGGCATGGGCGCCACCGTCGTGGCCTCCAACGTGTTCCTGTCGCTCAACACCGACTTCGCCGACGGTGCCTTCTCGCCGGCCTCCTTCCACGACGCCGAGGTGCCGGCCATGGTGCGCGACGTCGTCGCCCACTCCGACGCCCTGGCCTCCCTGCGCTGAGGACTCCGAGCTCGGCTGTCCGGCTGAGCCGGAGGATGCCAGTCCACCACGTCGCCGCCGGCGGTACCTGCGGGTGCCCCGGCGGCGACGTCGTTCGTGCGGCGGCTGCCGGGGCGCGGCATGGCGGGTGGGTAGGGTTTCCCCATGACTGAGCGCAGCGAGCGAGGCGGTTCCCACCGGGACGACAGAGGCGGACACGGCGAGCGCAGGTACCGGGGAGGCTCCGGCGGTGGTGACAGAGGCGACCGCGGCTACCGTGGTGGCGACCGTGGCGACCGTGGCTATCGGGGCGGCTCCGGTGGCGGCGACCGAGGCCACCGAGGCAGTGACCGCGGCTACCGGGATCGCGAGCGCGGCCGCTCGCGCCGCGTCTACGACGACGAGCCCCGCGACGGCCTCCTGGCCGACCTCATCGGCCACCTCCACGCCCTCGACGGACGCTCCTACGCCGCCTACAAGGCGATCGTCGGACGGTACCGGGCGCCCGCCGGCTGGTTCCTGCACATCGACCGCGTCCAGTCCGACTCCCTACGCCCCGCCCACGCGCATCCACGTGGACGTGCCCACCGACCTGCATGGGCTGGAGCTGCTCGACGAGGCCGACCTGCTGGCCGACGTCGACCGGCGCCTGGCCGTGGGCGACTTCCTCACCCGCGAGCTGCACGCCGGATTCCGCGGCACGGCGCTGTCCATCGCCTCCCCCGGGCCAGGAGATCCTGCAGCGTTCCAGCATCATTCTGCGCCCTGACGAGAAGAAGGAGGGGGCCGGCTGGACCCTGGAGGTCCGCGCCCGCCTGGCCCTGCCCGCCCAGGGCCGCTCCATCCAGGGGCACGAGGCCTCCCGGATCGTGGGGCGCGACCTCGTGCGCGAGCTGGAGGAGGCCATGGACCTCACCGGCGAGCGGGGCGACCGGCTCGTGCACCACATCGCCACCCTCGAGGACCACCGGGCCCTGACCGCGACGGCAGCCCGCAACGGCTGGGTGTCCTTCCTCGCCGACGGTTCCGTCCTGCCGCGCCGCTCCGGGGTGAGCGACGAGCCCCTGGACGGCGGCGTCCCCCTCGAGGCCCCCGAGTCCATGGCCGCCACGGTGGAGCTCCCGCACGCAGGGACGGTGCGCGGCACCGTCATCGAGGCGGGCGTCAACGTCATCGTCGGAGGCGGCTACCACGGCAAGTCCACGCTGCTGAGCGCCATCGAGCGCGGCGTGTACCCGCACGTGCCCGGGGACGGGCGCGAGCTCGTCGCCACGGTCCCCGACGCAGTCAAGGTGCGGGCCGCCGACGGGCGCGCTGTGACCGGCGTCGACCTGACCCCCTTCATCTCCCACCTGCCGGCCGGGCGCGACACCGCCTCCTTCACCACCCGCAACGCCTCGGGATCCACCTCCCAGGCCGCATCCATCATCGAGGCCGTCGAGGCCGGCTCCACCGTGCTGCTGCTGGACGAGGACACCTCCGCCACGAACCTGCTCATCCGCGACTCGCGCATGCGCGAGCTGGTGGCCGCCGACCGCGAGCCCATCACCCCCCTGGTGGACCGCATTGCCGCGCTGTTCCGCCAGCGTGGCGTCTCCACGGTCATGGTCATGGGCGGCTCCGGGGACTACCTGGACGTGGCAGACCGGGTCCTGCTCATGGACGCCTACCACCTGCGCGACGTCACCGAGCAGGCCCGCCGGGTCGTGGCCGACCAGCCCCGGCCCCTCACCGAGCTGGAGGACTTCGCCGCGCCTCGGCAGCGCGTCCCCGAGCCCGCCCCGCCGCGCACCCGCCGGGGACCGGTGCGCACCCGCGCCCAGGGCACCTCCACCCTCGTCCTGGACCGGGAGGACATCGACATCTCCGACGTCGGCGGCGTCACTCGACCCCGGGCAGGCCGAGGCCATCGCCTACGCCCTGCGGGGCTCCTGCTGGAGCAGCGCTTCGACGGGGTCTCCCGCTGCGCGAGTGCCTGGACGACCTTGAGGCCTTGCTCGATGAGGAGGGCCTGGACGCCCTGACCGACGAGCGCGAGCGGCCCGCCTTTCTCGTGCGCCCCCGCATGGTCGACGTCGGCGCGGCCGTCAGCCGCTACCGCAAGCTCGAGCTGGCCGACCGGCGGAGTGGGGACTGACGAGGCGAGCACTGACCGCCGGCCTCCCACCCGCACTTCAACAAAAACTTCACAAACGACGCGGCTCCGGGTCGTTTCTGAAGATTCGGTCGAAGTGATCCACGATGCCGGTGTCCACAACGGCGCCGCCGGCCCCTGTTTCCACAGGAAGGCAAGTGCTCCGGGGAGCGTCGGGGCGCCGCGGGCAGCATAGGGGGATGACCACCGCGATCTCCTCCCCGCCCCCTGTCCGACGGCGGGTCCCTGCGCCCGCTGATGTGGGAACGAGACCGGGCTCGACGGCGCCGTGTGCGCGCGCCCGGACCTCAGCCACGACTGGCTGCGTGTCGCCGCTGGTGTCTACGCGCCCCGTGCGGCCTGGCAGGAGGCTGCGTGGATGGAGCGCTACGAGCTGCTGCTCGAGGCGGCGCATCGGAAGTACGGTGACGAGCTGGTGCTGGCAGGCACCTCCGCTGTCGCCGTCTACGGGCTGCCACTGGTGGGGACGGTTCTGCGCCGGGTGGAGGTCGTGGACGGACACCCCGGCCGGGTGCGGACCTCCTGCTGAGGCGCCACGTCCGGCGCCCCGGCACTGAGGTCGTCAGAGTGGGCGGGCATCTCGCCGTCGCGTTGCCGGACTCACTCATTGACCTGGCTCGGTGGAACGGCCTCATGGCGGGGGTCGCCGCCATGGATGCGGCCCTGCACAACGGACTGTGCTCCGCGGAGGCCCTGGAGGAGGCGCTGGCGCGTATGCCCGAGACGGCACGTGGCGCCCCTCGTGCTCGGCAGGCCGTGCGCTTGGCCGACAGCCGCTCCGAGTCGCCGGGCGAGTCGATGTCGCGCGTGCGCATGTGGGAGCACCGGCTTCCCAAGCCGGACCTGCAGGTGAGTGTGCGGGTCGGGTCGGAGCTCTACATCCTGGACTTCTACTGGCCGGACTATGGGGTGGCCGGGGAGTTCGACGGTCGGGTCAAGTACCAGTCGGCCTCCTTCGGGCAGGACCCGGAGGATGTCGTGTGGCGTGAGAAGCTCCGGGAGGACGCGCTGCGGGCCTCGGGCTTGATGGTGGCCCGCTGGACATGGGCGCAGGCCTGGGGTGATGCCGGGGCGCAGATGCTGCGGCGGCTGTCCGCTGCCGGGGTCAGGCCCACTGGCCGACGCTGGTGAGCCCCTCCTCTTCCCACCCTCACTTTCGACTAAAACTTCAGAATCGACCCGGAGCCGCGTCGATTCTGAAGTTTCTGTCGAAGTGAGTGGGCTGGCGGCGGCTGCGCGGCTCGCGCTAGGCGGCTGAACCGGTCCGGTACTCGGTGCGGTACTCGCTGGTGCGGGTGTGGATGAGGCGGGGGATCGAGATGGTCTTGTCGAAGCGGCCGTCGCGGTAGCCGGCCTGGAGATTGAACAGCACCATGAGTCGCAGCGCCATGGGGTTGCTCGTACGGGCCACGCGACGCAGCGTCGAGACGGGCATCTGGCGCAGGATGCTCGCGATCCTGCCGGCGTCGCGCCAGGTGGCCCGCACCGGGGGCACATTGAGGCGGTTGAGGGCCCTCGACCTCGCGCAGGAAGAAGTCGGCGCCCTCCCTCCGGCCGCGCGCCACCAGCCGGCGCGGTAGGTGGCCTCGAGCTGCTTGACGGCGTCGCACAGGGCGTCGTAGTCGACACCGACGACCTCGGTGCGCAGCTCCTCGGCCCGGATCCGCTCCAGGGCGGCGTGCGCCAGCGGCAGGATGACCCGGGCGACGTCATCGACGGCGTTGTTGCGGGTGAGCCGGTCGACCTCCGGCAGGGGCTTGCCATCACGGGGCAGGCGCGCGTCGACCTCTTCCAGGTGCGCGACGGAGGAGCGCAGCTCGCCGGTGAGGCGGGCGGTGGAGCGTGGGACCCCCATGGCGATGAGCAGCTCGGTCGCGGCGCGCCACTGGAAGTCCCTGTCCTCAGACCAGTGGGTCTCCAAGGCCGTCCCTGCCGGAGACCGGTCCGGCGGGGTGCTCGTCTGCTGGCTGCTCATCGGGGTTGAGCCTCCTGTGGTGCGCAGGGAAACGGGTCAGGAAGTCGCGGGCGCTCACAGCTGGGAGTGCTGGCCTGCTGCCTGGAACAGCGTCTCAAGACAATGTGTGAGAACGCTGGTGATTGACCCTTCAAAGGCTGAGGTGGCGCCCCTCAGGCCGGTGCGTCTTCCGGGGCCAGGATGTCCGTCTGGGCGGGCAGGTCCGTGATGCCGACCGGGCAGGTCACCCCGTTGGGGACCGTGGTTGCAGTAGCCGTTCGGGTTCTTGTGCAGGTAGGCCTGGTGGTAGTCCTCGGCCAGGTAGTAGGGCCGCCGAACTGAGCCGGCGCGTCGGCGGCGTCCTCGATGGTGGTCACGCAGGTACCCAGGCCCAGGCGGGTCAGCTCGCTCTGGAAGGCCTCGCGGATCCGCACGGCCGCCTCGTGCTGGGCGGGCGTCGTCGTCCACACCGCCGAGCGGTACTGGGTGCCGACGTCGTTGCCGTGACGGTTCAGGTGCGTGGAGTCGTGGTTCTCCCAGAAGGTCTCGCAGCAGGGTCTCCCGCCCTCGCCGCAGACAGTCGGGTCAGACGACGCGCACCGTCTCGGCGTGACCGGTCGCCCCGGTGCACACCTCCTGGTACGTGGGGTTGGGGTGTCTCACCGCCCATGTAGCCGACCGACGTCGAGACGACGCCGTCCTGGCGCCACAGGATCCGCTCCACGCCCCAGAAGCAGCCGGCCGCCAGATAGATGACCCGACTGCCCTCGGGCCACGGTCCGTCCAGGGCGTGCCCAGCACCGGATGGTCCCCGGGGGCGGTCAGAACTGGCGTCTCGCGGCCGGCCGGCGCCGATCCGCTGAGTGAGTGACGAAGGGCGTTGAACATGAGAACACGGTACTGCGCCCCGCCTCTATTCCCGCCCGCGCTTCACTGACCGCGAGGAGAGGTCGGGGCGGAGGTCTGAGGGCAGGTGTCAGTCAGGAGCTCGGTGAGGGCTCCGGCCCGGAACCGTTCAGCTCCAGACGGGTGAAGGCTCGCTCGCGCCAGTCGAGGAAGCTCTGGAACCCGCCGGTGAGCAAGGCCTGAAGCTCCTCGCCGCTGTCGACGGCGACGATGTCCTGCCGCTGATCCTCCTCGCTCATACCTTGCGTGATGGCGCGCAGATTCTCAGCGGTGTGGTTCCCTCGCGGGACGATGTAGCTGGGGCCTCCCTGAGGGTTGACGATCATGAAGCCCGCCGAGACGCACAGATCAAAGATGAAGTCGCACTCACCGGCGGTGAGGTGGGCGTGCCCGGTCCCCGCCGTCATCGCCTCATCCTCCTCGAGCACATTGGAGAAGTGGAAGTCCTGGAGCCCATCGACATTGATGGCCGATCCGTCCTCGTTGAGCAGCGTCGCGGATGATGACCGGTCTGCGCTGGAGGGCGGGAAGACCTTCATGTGCATTCGACGCCGTCGCAAGAACTCCTGCACGCCGTCGCGATCCGGATCGACGAGTCGGTCTCCGTCGATCTTGTACAGATAGAGAGAGAAGCCCATGGGTGGATACGTCCTGTCCGTGGTTGGAGTCCTCGTTTTTACGGAATGCGCGTCTACTCGTACTTTAATGCGGCTTGCATTTCCTGCCAGCTGTTGGCCACAACCTCTGCTTGTCGCCCCCGATGCTGCGTCCATCGCTGAATCTGTAGAAAATACATGGCGTAAACCCATGGGACTCTCCTCGCACCATCTCAGGGGTTGGTTGTTTTCCTGGGCGTCCGAGATCGAGCTGGCGTTTGCTCGCGCAGCCCCACGAATCCCGGTGGGGCTGCGCGAGAAACGCCCTGGCTCGGTGGAGGCGGGTTCAGACCCGCCTCGACCTTGACGATCTCGGCCTTGATCTTCCGGCCCGTGGGGGCCTCGTAGGAGACGGTGTCGCCCGCACGGTGCCCCATGAGGGCCTGACCCAGTGGGGCGTCGGGGGAGAAGACCTTGACGCCATCGGGCACGTCCTCGGTGATCTCCTGACCGCCCAGGGCGAAGACCTGCTCCTTGCCGGCCACCTTCGCGGTGACGATGGTGCCGGCTGAGACCGAGCCGTCGTCGGCCGCCCTCGCCGATCTGTGCGTTCTCCAGGGTCTCCTCGAGCTGGATGATGCGCGCCTCGTTGAGCCCCGCCTCCTCGCGGGCGGCGTGGTAGCCGGCGTTCTCCCGCAGGTCACCCTCCTGGCGGGCCGCCTCCACGCGCTGGGCGATCTCCTTGCGCTCGGCCGTCTTGCGGTGCTCGAGCTCGGTGGACAGTCGGTCGTAGGCCTCCTGGGTGAGCCAGGTGCCCTGTGACTGCTCGGACATGGGTCCTCCTTGGATGACTGGTGCTGGTCGCTCGGCAGCCGGTCGGGTCACCTTGCGACGACGACACCCGGCGGCTCCTCGTAGGGCCGACCGGGGTTTGAAGCGCGAGTCTACGCCGCAGCCTGGGGGGATGCTGTGTAGTTGGCGAAAGGTGCTGGAATATTCCGGGTCCGCGGTCGGGTGCCGAGGCGGGTGAATCCTCGCCGGCCCGCCTGATCAGCGGCGTCGCGGGGGTCGGAAGACTCGGTGGGTAAAGCGCTCGGCTCGACGGTGTGGCGGCCCGTGCACCGGGCCTGGCGGCCTCGGGGGTCGCCTCACGGTCGGCTCCGCCCCCTCTAGCGCACAACCGCCAGGAAGCAGGCCACGCACTGGCAGGCCCAAGCGGCCACGGTGCACACGTGGAAGATCTCGTGGAAGCCGAACCAGCGCGGCGAGGGATCGGGCGTCTTGCGCGCGTAGACGACGGCACCCAGCGTGTAGGTCACGCCCCCGGCCACCAGCAGCCACACGATCGCGGGGCCGCCTTCCCGCCAGAACTGCGGCAGGAACCAGACCGCCACCCAGCCCAGGATGATGTAGAGGGCGGTGGTGAACCAGCGCGGAGCGTGCATCCACAACAGGTTTCGTGGCCGTGCCGATCGCGGCTCCCGCCCACACGATCCCCAGGACCAGGGGTGGCCGTGCGCGTCGGCAGCAGCGCCGCCGACAGGGGCGTGTAGGTGCCGGCGATGAGCAGGTAGATGTTCGCGTGGTCGATCCGCCGCAGCGTGGCCGCCACCTTCGCGGGCCAGTGCCCGGTGCCGATGTGGTAGACGCCGGAGTTGGCGAACAGCAGCAGCGAGCAGGTCAGGTAGACGGCACAGGCCCACTTCAGGCCCGCTCCCGGCGCCAGCACCGTCAGCACGATGCAGGCAGCCAGGGGCCAGTGGCGCGGTGCCGGCGTGGATCCACCCGCGCAGCCTCGGCTTGACGGCGGCGATGACGCCCTTGGCGCTCGTGGACGCGGAGCGGCGCGAGGCCGGCGGCGTCGATGGCGATGTCGGTGACATGGGCGTGAGCGTCCTTCTGGGTGGCGTGGGCTGAGCCCGGGACCGGTTCTGAACCTTACGACCCCGTAGGTTACGTGAGCGTAGGTTGTGGTGGTAGCGGTCCGGACGGTGATGTGATGCGGCAGGCACGATCACGTGCCTCGGGAGGTTCCTCGGCCGTCGTCGCCTGAGCCGGTGCGGTCGCGCGTCCTCGCATGACTCCGTTGTGCCCCGGTAACCCTGGATGAACCTGATGACCGGATTTGACCCGGCTGTTAGCCGACTCGTCCAGCACGGGAGGGGCATCGCGCGATAGCGTTGGAGATGGCCCCGAGCCGTCGGGCCCCGTCCCCCCATCAATCCCACCGAGGAGTCCCGAGGAACACGGCATGGCAGGCGACAACCTCCTCTACGACATCTACGAGCGCCGGCTGGCTGCGCGCATCGACCCGGCCACGGTGCCCCACCACGTGGGTGTCATCCTCGACGGCAACCGGCGCTGGGCCAAGTCCATGGGGTTCGGGGCCGCGCAGGGCCACAAGCGAGGCGCGGACAAGATCGAGGAGTTCCTCGGGTGGGCCGAGCAGATGGGGGTCCAGGTCGTCACCCTGTGGCTGCTGAGCACCGACAACCTCTCCCGAGACCCGGCCGAGCTCTCACCCCTGCTGGACATCATCGCCCACGCCGTCGACGAGCTCGCCGAGACCGGCCGCTGGAGCCTGCGTCTCGTGGGCGCCGTCGACCTCCTGCCCGAGCCGCTGGCCGAGCGCCTGCGCGCTGCCGTCGTCCGTTCCCGGCCCGCGAGCGCCGGGGCCTCCGAGTCGGACGGGGCGGCGGGTCATGCGGTCAAGACCGCCGAGGTCGAGGATCGGCGCATGCAGGTCAATATCGCCGTCGGCTACGGGGGCCGCCAGGAGATCGCCGACGCCGTGCGCGAGCTGCTGCGCGAGCGGGCCGCCGCCGGGGCGAGCCTGGAGGAGGTGGCCGCCTCGCTCAGCGAGGAGGACATCACCGAGCACCTCTACACCAAGGGCCAGCCAGACCCCGACCTGGTCATCCGCACCTCGGGCGAGCAGCGGCTCTCCGGATTCCTCCTGTGGCAGTCGGTGCACTCCGAGTACTACTTCTGCGAGGTCAACTGGCCGGCCTTCCGACGCGTGGACTTCCTGCGGGCGCTGCGCGACTTCGCCGGCCGGGAGCGACGCCTGGGCAGGTAGCCGGGCCGGGGCGCCGCACCGAGACCGCGGAGGGAGCGCCTGAAGGAGCCGCAGCGCAGGTGACAATACGGGCGTGACGAGCGGTGAATCTCACCCGCCCCGAGGCCTGAGCAGCAGCACGGGCGCAGGTGGTGCGGGCAGTGCGGTGGCGGGAAGGGTCCCGGCGCCGCTGGTCTTCGTCGCCTCCGCCTTCTCCCAGTATCTCGGTGCGGGCCTGGCCGTCTCCCTGTTCTCGCTCATGCCCTCGACGACGGTGGCCTGGTGGCGCCTGGTGGTGGGCGCTGTCGTGCTCCTGGCGCTCCGACGCCCGTGGCGCCGGAGCTGGACGCGTCGGGCTCTGGCGCTGGCGGCCGCCTTTGGGACGGCCACCGCCACCATGAACGTCATCTTCTACGCGGCGATCCCACTGCTTCCGCTGGGAACGGTCGTCCCCGGGGAGCTCGGACCCTGCGTCGCTGGGAAACGGTCGCCGGGTCGCCGTCGCCGCCGTCACGGGGCGCGGGTGGCGACCGCGCTTGGCCGCGCGCCACGCCCCACGCGCGTGTGAGCGGGGTCCTTGGGGTGTGGCGGGATCTCGGGCAGGATGGTTTCCCGGTCCGGGCGCCGCCCGGCCTGGCTGGTGCCCCGGTCCCGGCGCGCGTCGACTCACCGACGCCCTGCGCCGTCGAGCCGCGTACGCCGGCACCTCACGCACCGACGCGCACGCTGCCAGCGACACGCGCCGGCGTGCTCGCGGTCCCAACCGACAGGATCCTCGTGGCCGCACACCGCACCTCCGCCTCACACCGCTTCGCCTCCGGAAAGACTCCGGCCGCGGGTGAGGCCACTTTCGCCGACCTCGGCGTGGACTCGGACCTCGCCGCCGACCTCGACGCCCGCGGCTTCACCGCGCCCTTCCCCATCCAGGCCGCCACCCTGCCCGACACCCTCGCCGGGCGCGACGTGCTCGGCCGCGGCCGCACCGGCTCGGGCAAGACCCTGGCCTTCAGCCTGCCGCTGGTCCAGCGCCTGGCGCAGCAGGACAAGGCCCGCCCCGGCCACCCCATCGGGCTGGTCCTGGCACCCACCCGCGAGCTCGCCCTCCAGATCGCCGAGGTCATCGAGCCCCTGGCCCGCGTGGTCGACATGGATGTGACCACCATCTTCGGCGGGGTCTCCGCCAAGCCCCAGGAGAAGGCCCTCAAGGCGGGCGTCGACGTCGTCGTCGCCTGCCCCGGCCGGCTCCTGGACCTCATGGGACAGGGGCTCGTCAGCCTCGACGAGGTCGAGATCACCGTCCTGGACGAGGCCGACCACATGGCCGACCTCGGCTTCCTGCCGGGCGTCCGCCGCATCCTGCGCGCCACCCCGCAGCGCGGCCAGCGCCTGCTGTTCTCCGCCACCCTGGACAACGGCGTGGACACCCTGGTCAAGGAGTTCCTCCACAACCCGCTGCAGCACTCCGTGGACCCCTCGACCTCGCCCGTGGACGCCATGACCCACCGCGTGTGGATGGTCGCGGACAAGACCGCCAAGGACGGCATCGTGCGGCGCCTGGCCTCCGGGGAGGGGCAGCGCATCCTGTTCACCCGCACCAAGCACCTCGCCCGGCGCCTGGCCCGCAAGCTCGTCCAGGCAGGGATCCCCGCCGTCGAGCTGCAGGGCAACATGAGCCAGAAGGCGCGCGAGCGCGCCATGCGGGCCTTCTCCACGGGGCAGGTCCACGTCATGGTCGCCACCGACATCGCCGCCCGGGGGATCGACGTCTCCGGCGTCGAGCTCGTCGTCCACGTCGACCCGCCCGCCGAGCACAAGGCCTACCTGCACCGCTCGGGCCGCACCGCCCGCGCCGGGGCCGCCGGGAGCGTCATCACCCTCGTCCTGCCCGAGCAGAAGCACGATGTGCAGGGCCTGCTCAAGAAGGCGCGGATCCGTGCGGGACATCGAGCGCATCCGTCCCGACGACGACGCCGTGTCCGCCCTCGTGGGGCAGGGTCGCCGAGGCTGTTGCACCGGAGGACATGCCCGAGGGCGTGGCCATCAAGGGCGGCAGCCCCAGCGGGCGGGCCTCCACCGGGCGGCCGGGACACGGTCACGGAGAAGCGGGACGCAGTCGGTCCGGTCGCGCAGGTCGCGGCGCTCGCGGCGGGGGAGCGCGCGGCGGGAACGGCGGGCGCGGTGCGAAGCGGCGCGGCGGAAGTGGTGAGCGGGGCTCCGGGCAGCCCTCCGGCCGGGGGTGGCCGCAGCGGTGGAGCTCGTAGGCACGGATCCCGCGGCCGCGGGGCCAAGGGAGGCCAGGGAAGTCCCGCCTGACGCCTTGCGGTAGACGGCATTCGGCGCGAGGTGCTGGGCGTCGACGATGCCGTGCTTGCGACGAGCCCCCCGTACCCGCAACGCTGAGCGGCGTCGTTGGTGGAGCAAGCCGGTCCTGGCTCGGGCCGGGCGGAAGTGGGGCGTCAGTGCTACCGTCGAGTGGCTGACGGCAATTGGGAGGGTGGCTGGAGAGCGTGGCAGTGCACCTTTCACGGCGAGCTCTGACCGGAGTGATGACGGGTCTCATCCTGGCCGGCTGCGCTCCTCGGGGGCCGCAGCGAGCGGCAGAGCACTCGACTCCGCCGTCGTACCTGCGCTCGCGCGGGGCCGGAGTTGCGCCGAGCCTGCGGCCGACGTCAGCAGAACTGTCGGTTCCTGCTGCGTTCTCTACACCGACTCCGAGGGCGAGACCTCCGACTGCATCTTCTACGCGGCCACGGACGTGCCGGTCGGACTGGTCGTCTACCTCGACGGCGACGGGCAGTCCTTCCACAGTCAAGGGAACCAGAGCCGGGACGAGAGGTCCCGCGGAGGCCTGGCCGGCGTCGGGGAGTCGTCGAGGCGGCGAGCGCTCGCGGGTACGACGTGGTCTCGGTGCGATCTCCCGGAGACGACGGAATCTGGTGGCTGGAGGATCAGGACGGCAAGGTCCGCTACCTGGGGAGGCGCTCGACTACGTGGTCGCCGAGTGCGGTGCCACCATGGATCGGGTCTGGTTCGTGGGCTACTCCGGAGGATCGGAGTTCATCAGCCAGTGGTTCTTCCCGGTCTACGCCGAGAGCATGGCGGGCGGGGGCTTCCTGCTCTTCGGGGGTGGTGATGCGCCCGAGGAACAGGGCGATGTTCTCCGACGGTGCCAAGGAACGGCTCTCGCTGAACTGGGTGACCGGGACGCGCGACGTGCCCGCCAACAGCCTCGACGGATTCGACGGCATCGGGCACGCCAGGAACAGCCTGACCTACTACCGAGCCGCGGGTTTCCGTCACACCTGGAACGAGTGGCCCGACGACGACCACGGCAGCATCACCGAGAAGTTCCGCGCCCACGTCGGTCGCGTGTGCTCGATGCTGCCGCAAGTGACAAATGAGAAAAATGACTGCTTTTAGGAGGTTGGGCTGCACGAGTTTGCCTAGGTTGCGCGCAATTGTGACCTCTGTGCTCACTGCTGTCGAGGCAGAGGTGACGTAGTAGTCTTCAGCTAGCCCCATTTCTCCTGTGCCGACAAAGAGGGTCTCACGGTGTTTTGGTGACAAAAAGCGGAGGATACAAACTCTCGAGACAGCGGCGCGGGTGTCGCTGCAACAGTGATAACGCGGCGCTTTACGCGTCAATCAGAACTCCGTACGCTGCTTGATCGGGCTGGGGGTGGGGATCTCGTAAAATGTCGTAGGAGTTGCTGCGCAGATGCGGGCGTGAGCAGGCGAGGCGCAGGCTCCTCTGGCAGACGGCAGAAGTTGGAGCCTGCTCGGCAGGCAACTGCCTCGGCTGAGGAGAATCTTTCGTGCTCTTTGAGCGCTGATGCTCGCGCAGCAGCCATTGCAGATCGACGATCGCCAGGCGGCGACACGCGCAGCACTGCATATGCATCTTTCGGATGCTGCCGTCATGGTCGACAGCGGGTCTGACGAACCATTACGGCCATCCTGCTGAGTCTTCTGGAGCCTCGTGGTCGCCTCTCGATGCGCTCTCAGGTCAAAGGAGATGATTAGAGCAAGCTGGCGATCAGGCTAGCCGACAACTTTCACTCTTCAATAACCCGGCATCGCAGAGAGCGTAAGTTCGTTGCCGATATGTCCAAAGATGATGTTCGCGCCTACAATGCAGAGGTTGAGAACTGCGTTCTCACCGTCAAAGCGGGTAATGGTGACTGCTCGTAATCGACTTGAGCGTACTCGTGACCAGGTGGAGCGTCTCGGTTCTCTTATTAATCTGAGGATAGATGGTAGATATCACGCTCTCCGTCTTGAAGAGCCTCGACTTATCGCTCAGGTATCAGAATGCGAAAAAATCTGAGAAGGATGCGGAGCGTGAGGAGAAGGCGAGGCTTTGAAGAGCAAGGCTCAGCAGGAACTTGCTCAACGTCGTGCAAAGCTGGATAAGGAACGAGCACTATCATCACGTGCTTCAGTCTCTGTGGAGCAGGGGCGAACGGATGAGGCGGATGAGATCAGGTCTCAGGCAGGGTCTTAATGAGGAGATCGAAAAGTTGACTTCCGTGCCGCTAATATTCGTGCAGGATATGTATGTTATCTCTAATGTCGGGCGTTCGGTGATCGGATGGTCAAGATCGGCATGACTCGTCGTGATCCGATGGATCGTGTTCGAGGCTTGGTGATGCCTCTGTTCTTTGGTTTTGATGTCCATGCGCTGTTCTTTCTCTGACGATGCGGTCGCGGTGGAGGCTGATCTGCATCGACGGTTTCGCCGCATCAGGCGGGTGAATCGCGATCACACTCGTCGCAGAGTTCTTTTTATGCCTCGCCGACTGGGGTGCGCGATGTCTCTCAGGGGTGGCTGGGAATCCTCTGGAGTTCACTGAGGAACAGAGGCCGAGCAGTATCGTCTTAGCCTTCAAATGGCGGAATCGGAAAAAGTGGCGCCGTCTTCTGGTGGGAGGCTGAGGGTAGGGGTGACCGTGGGGCGCATCTTGTCCTCGAGCGCGTGCCTTAACTTTCGGTTCTTGATCTTCAGAAATAACCTGTGGTGTGTTTGAGCAGTCATGGAACTGAGTGTGTCGTTGCGGCTGTGTGACCTGCGCTCACATCCGGTTACTTGGGCTGGCGTCGATCAAGCCCGGCTCAACATGAGCGAGTTCTCCGTCCCGCTGGGCGGGCGTCCAGTCCACGTGGATCGGCGCCACCTGAGTTCACCGATTCCAGCAGCCATCACGCAGCCCGAAAGCTTGTGCCGGCGGATGGTGGGAGGCGTCGCTGTCTCGCGTCCAGGAACGAGGTAAGGCCCCGGCCTTCCGGGATGCCGAGGCGTGCGGTACCCCTGTGGGGCTCGAACCCACGACCTTCGGATTAAAAGTCCGCAGCTCTGACCAGCTGAGCTGAGGGGGCGTGCCGACGGCCGGAAGCAGAGTCCAGACGCCATCGGCGGGAGGGCCAGCGTAGCGGACAACCGACCACGCCGTGTCGAACCGGCCTCACCGTCGCCCGCCGCGATCCTGATGGCCGCGCCCGCCACGCCGCCTAGGGCCCATCTCGTCGCCTCGCCAGCGCGCCTCTGGCCTTCCTCCACCAACCCGCCGTCGGCCGGAAGTGAACCCATGGGGAGCGCCCACGTTCCCGCGAGACAATGGGGCGGCGCGTCGTCGCCGGCGCGTCCGCACCTCGTGAGGAGTCCCCATGGCCCGCCAGTTCCACCGTCCCCGCCCGGCTCGACCCGAGGGCCGCCGAGCAGATCGAGGGCAGCACCGACACCGCCGTCGCCTCCGAGCTCGCCCACCGCGCCGCCCAGGCCCTCATCGGCGGCTTCCCCGGCACCGAGACGCGACGACGACCCCATCACCCGCTCCGGCGTCGTCGCCGCGGTCGCCACCAACGGCGTCGACGACATCGCCGAGCTGTGGGCCGACTCCCAGCCACCACCCTGCCCGGCACCCTGTGGCGCCTGTTCCTCGTGCGCGAGTGGATCCGCCGCGACCCCGGCTCGTCGCCCGCCGCTACGCCACCGTCGTCGACCTCACCGGTGCCGACGACGCCGCCACCGCCCGCCTCGAGGCCGCCCTCGGCGAGGCGCGCGCCGTGCCCGCTCCCGACCGAGCTGCGCAGAGCGTCTCGATGTCGTCCTGGCCGGCAGCGTCGGGGACTCCGTCACCGAGATCGCCCCGCTGCTGACCGCCACCGCCGGACTTCCTACGCGCCCTGGCCGCCGGCTCCGACCCCGTGTGGATCGAGGACGACGCCGACGAGCTCGCCGACCGCGTCACCCGCCGCGACTCCGCTCTCCTGGCTACTGCCGATGAGGCTCACCGACGCCGCCCGCCGCGCCGCCGCCAGCCTCCTCGACTGAGAGGGACCTTGCGCAGGGGCGATCCGGGCGCGGGATGTCCAAATCGAAACAAAGGCCCGAAGTAAGTGTGTGAAGGTAGATCAGAACCGCATGATTCCGCGGATCTGTTGAAGCCGTGAAGGTGCGCAAGCTCCTTTTGTCTCCGATTTGGACACGATTGGCGGATCATGCGCGCTTCGTTGGACGAGACGTGGGGAGCGCGCAGCGGGGTCGCGGTCTCAGGGCAGCGGGGTCGCCTATCGGCCGTGAGTCCCGAAGATCGGGCGTGAGCTGCGGCGCCTCGCATATTCGCTGAACTGGGGCGGATCCCCCGCCCCACAAGGCCGCCGGACGTGGGACCATGTGGCCATGACCAACGACGCGCCCCACTCCGCCCCCACGCCGCTCTCCCGCTTCCTGGGCGGGTGGATGCGTCACCCGAGCCCTCAGGGGCCCGAGCAGGTGCCCGACGTGCCGACGACGCCGAGGCCGCTGAGGCCGCCCAGTCCGCGGCGTCGCCTGAGGCCAGCGAGCACCGACGAGCCGGCCGTCTCCGCCGAGGTCGCCGGCTCCGACGCCGAGGCCGAGGTCGCCGCAGCCGCTTCCGGCGGGTCCGCCACCGGCGCAGCGTCCCCAGGAGGGGCAGCCGATCCGGCACGACTTCGACGACCCGAGCCGACCCTGACGACCCCGAGGGCACTGAGGAGACGGTCGAGGAGGAGCACGTCATCGAGGTCGCCGACCCGCGCGACTTCGCCGACGACTCCGGCCCCCAGTACGAGGACGAGGACTTCGACGACATCGTCGACGGCGAGGCGTCCCCGCCCCCGGCCCCATCGGCACCGCGACCCCCGCCATCGCCCCTCCTCCATCACCTCCGCCAGCTCGCAGTCGGCCCCTTCGGCCGCCGAGGCCCTGGCGACACCGTCGACCACGGCGCCGGGGACAGGGGCCTGTCCGTTCCCGGCAGCGCCACCAGCTCGGGCCATGCCGTCAGTCCCGCCAGCGCCGCCTCCTCGGTCTCCTCACTGAGCTCGGCTGACGCCGCCGACGCCGCCGACGCCGCGGCCTCGGCTGCCTCCGCCGACTACCGCCCAGGTGGACCCCGAGGACCTCCTGCCGCCCCTGAAGTCCTTCACGAACCGCTTCATTGATCGGGGAGCCCTGACCTGGCTGGACTTCAACGAGGCGCGTCCTGGAGCAGGCCGAGGACCGCACCCCTGCCCCTGCTGGAGCGCGCCTGGTTCCTGTCGATCTTCTCCTCCAACCTGGACGAGTTCTACATGGTGCGCGTCGCCGGGCCTCATGCGCCGCATCAAGGCCGGCATCACCCCGGTGCGCGCCTCCGGCCTGGACGCTCACCAGGTCCTGGCCCAGGTCACCAGCCGCGCCAAGGGCTCACCGCCCGCCAGGCCGCCCTCTTCCAGGAGGACATCCGCCCGGCCCTGGCCGAGCGCAACGTGAGATCCTGGGCTGGGACGAGCTCGACTCCGACCAGCAGGAGCGCCTGACCCGCTACTTCCGCCACCAGATCTATCCGGTCCTCACCCCGCTGGCGGTCGACCCCTCCCACCTTCCCCACATCTCAGGCCTGTCCCTCAACCTCGCCGTCATCCTGCGCAACCCGCGCAGCAGCTGAGAGCTACTTCGCCCGCATCAAGGTGCCCGACTCCCTGCCGCGCCTCATCCAGGTCCCCGGCCGAGAGCTCGACGCCGCGGACAAGGCCGCCGGCTGCGCCGTCATCCCCATCGAGATCGTCATCGGCCAGCACCTCGACCACCTCTTCCCGGGCATGGACATCCTGGAGCACCACCTCTTCCGGGTCACCCGCAACGAGGACCTCGAGGTTGAGGAGGACGACGCCGAGAACCTCCTCAAGGCCATGGAGAAGGGCTCGAGCAGCGCCGCTTCGGCGCACTGCGTGCGCCTGGAGGTGGAGGACACCATCTCCTCCTTCACCCGCCGCTACCTGGTGCGCCCTGGGCCTCAAGGGCGACGACGTCTTCGAGCTCCCCGCGCCCCTGGACCTGACCTGCCTCAGCCAGCTCCACGACCTGGACATCCCCGACCTGAAGTACCCGCGCTTCGTGCCGGTGACGGCCGCGGGCCCTGGCCGCCTACGAGGTCCTCCTCCGCGCCGGACGTCTTCGCCGCCATGCGCGAGCACGACGTCCTCCTGCACCACCCCTACGACTCCTTCTCCACCTCCGTCCAGGAGTTCGTGGCCCAGGCAGCCGCCGACCCCAAGGTCCCTGGCCATCAAGCAGACCCTCTACCGCACCTCCGGCGACTCCCCCGATCGTGGACGCCCTCATCGAGGCCGCCGAGGCCGGCAAGCAGAGTCGTCGCCATCGTGGAGATCAAGGCCCGCTTCGACGAGGAGGCCAACATCTCCTGGGCCCCAAAGCTCGAGCGTGCCGGCGTCCACGTCGTCTACGGCATGGTCGGCCTCAAGACGCACTGCAGCTGCTGCTCGTCGTGCGCCAGGAGTCCGACGGCCTGCGCCGCTACTGCCACGTCGGCACCGGCAACTACCACCCCAAGACCGCCCGCGGCTACGAGGACCTGGGGCTGCTGACCTGCGACCGCGACGTGGCCCAGGACCTGACCACCCTGTTCAACCAGCTCTCCGGCTACGCCCCACGCGCCCGCTTCCGCCGCCTGCTCGTGGCTCCCCGCGGCCTGCGCGACGGGCTCGTGAAGCACATCGAGCAGGAGATCGCCAACCGTAAGGCCGGCCTGCCCGCCTGGATCCGCATCAAGGTCAACTCCATCGTCGACGAGACCGTCATCGACGCCCTCTACCGCGCCTCGCGCGCCGGGGTACCGGTCGACATCGTCGTACGCGGCATCTGCGGCCTGCGCGCCGGCGTCGAGGGCCCTCAGCGAGAACATCCGCGTGCGCTCGATCCTGGGGCGCTTCCTGGAGCACTCGCGCATCTACGCCTTCGCCGGCGGCGGGCAGACCAAGCTGTTCATCGGCTCAGCCGACCTCATGCACCCGCAACCTCGACCGCCGCGTCGAGGCCCTCGTGCGCATCACCGACCCCGCCATGGTCCGAGGGACCTCAGTGGCTGGTCACCCACTGCGCCTCCGACGACGTCGCCTCCTGGCACCTCAGCCCGACGGCTCCTGGGGAGCGTCACCTCCCTCGACGCCGAGGGCAACCGCCTCGAGGACATCCAGGACAGCCTCATGGCCCGGGCGCGCTCGCGCGTCAAGGGCCGGCACTGAGACGGCCGTGCCATGAGTCCGTCCAGCAGGAAGAACGGCTCGCGCGAGACCGTGAGGCCGCAGGCGCGCCCTCGTGTGGCGCGAGAACGGCAAGCACCTCGAGGTACTCCTGGTCCACCGTCCCCGCTACGACGACTGGTCCATCCCCAAGGGGCAAGGTCGGCCTGCGAGTCCGTGCGCACCTGCGCGCCGTGCGCGAGGTCGCCGAGGAGACCGGCGTCCAGGTGATCCTGGGCCAGCCCCTCAGCCGCGTGCACTACAAGATCGCCGACGGCTCCCGCAAGAAGGTGCACTACTGGGCCGCCCGCGTCGCCCCGACTCCTCGGCCGCCGTCGCCGCCCGCTGCGCCGTCGAACCCGCCTCGGCCAAGGAGATCGACGCCGTCGAGTGGCTGCGCGTGGGCCAGGCCCGCAAGCGCCTGACCTACCCCTACGACCGTGACCTGCTCGGCGAGGCTCGTCGACCTGTGGGAGGACGGCAAGCTCGACACCTGGACCCTGGTCCTCGTGCGCCACAGCCGCGCCGTCAAGCGCTCCGTGTGGAACCGCCCCAAGGGAGCGGGACAAGGAGACCGACGAGGCCACCGCCCCTGACCCACGACCAGGGTGAGACCCGGGCCCGCGCCCTCGTCCCGATCCTGGCCGCCTACGGGGTGGGCGCGTCCTCACCAGCCCCTGGAAGCGCTGTGTGGACACGGTCGCCCCCTACGCCACGGCCGCGGGCCTGACCCTGGAGATGGCCGGGGCCTTCACCGAGATGGCCCACGCCCAGAACCCCCAAGGGCGTGCGCTCCGTGGTCAAGAAGGTCTCTGGGAGTGCGAGGAGCCGACGGCGCTGTGCACCCACCGCCCCGTCCTGCCCACCATCGATGGAGGTCGTCTCCCAGTACGCCCCCGCGCAGGCTCCTGCGCTCCGTGCCCGACCGGGACCCTGGCTCAAGACCGGCGAGATCCTCGTGGTCCACATGGCCCGCCGTCCCCGCGGCAAGATCCGCGCCGTCGCCATCGAAGCAGCGCCCCGTCCTGTCGGAGGGATCGCTGACCGGGGCGCCGGCCGGACCTCGGCCGGACCGCCGCCCGGTGCGCGGAGCCGCCCTGGTGATGCTCCTCATAGGGAGTGTTTACCAACCGTTTACCGCCGTCACCCGGAACCTTCATCCGGGGCGCTTATCGTGATCGTTGCCTGACACTCACCCGGTATCCGACTGAACCTCCGCCCCTCTGACTCAGCGAGGAGAGCCTGTGCTCCTGACCCCGTCGCAGCGCCCTGGGCGCCCTGGAGCGTAGCCACCCTGAGCCGCGCTGACCGCCTGCGGGCGCGACGCCGGCGCCGCCGACCCCAACGCCTCCAGCGACCTGGTGGGGCAGATCCCGCGGCGCGGGCGCCACCTCCCAGTCCGACGCGCAGGACGCCTGGATGAACACCTTCATGGGCGCCAACCTGCGCGCGCACCGTCGACTACGCCGGCGGCGGCTCCGGCCGGGCGCACCAAGCTCGTCGAGGGCGCCATCGACTTCGCCGGCACCGACACCCCCATGACCGTCGAGCGGATCAGCAGGATCAGCGGCGTCCGTCCGAGCTGCCCCTCTACATCTCCCCGATCGCCGTGGCCTACAACCTGCCCGGCTTCACCGGGGAGTCCCACGTCAATATGACCGGCGAGGTCCTCGCCAAGGTCCTCTCCGCGCCATCACCCGCTGGAACGACCCGGCCCTGGCGCCCTCAACCCCGGCGCCGCCCTGCCGGACCAGCGGATCATCGTCGTGGGCCGCTCCGATGACTCGGGCACCACGAAGGCCCTGACCACCTACCTGGCCACCAGTCGCCCCCAAGATCTGGCCCCACGAGCCCGAGGAGACCTGGCCGCTGCGCGGCGGCCAGTCCGGTGACGGCACCGCAGGCATGATCCAGACCGTCTCCGCGGCCACCGGCACCATCGGATACGCCGACGCCTCCAAGGGTCCCCGCCACCCTGGGCACCGTCGCCGTCGGCAGCCACGGGGCCTACGTGCCCGTCTCCGCCAGGGCCGCAGCCGCCGCCCTCGACGCCGCCACCCCTGGGCACCGAGGCCGACGAGGCCCGCCTGCTCTACAACCCCAGCCACGACGCCAAGGGCGCCTACCCCATCGTCCTGGTCTCCTACCTCGCCGCCCGCCTGCGCTACGACGACGCCCAGATCGCCGCCGTCGTCAAGGCCTACCTGCGCTTCGCCGCCTCCACCAGGGGGCAGGACGCCTCCGCCAAAGGCCACCGGCTGCGCTCCCCATCACCCGCGAGATGCGCGAGAAGATCAACGCCGCCATCGACAAGATCGCCGCCTGAGGCCGCCCGGCCGGCCACCACGACGCCGCACCGAACCGTGTGACCAGCCAGCACCCACCCGCCCAGCCGCCGCCCCAGACACCCCGAGGGAGGGTCAGCCGTGGCCAGCACCACCGCACCGCCGTCGTCGCCACCCCCAGCGGGCACCGCGACCGCCTCCAGCAGCGCCGACGACGCCATCATCCAGCCTGGCAGGGCCCCCGACAGACCGGCAACCGGATCTTCACCGGCCTGTCCTTCGGCGCCGGCACCCTCATCATGGTGGTGCTCGCCCTCGTGGCCGCCTTCCTCATCCGGGAGGCGCTGCCCGCCCTGACGGCCTCGCGCGAGACCCTCGAGTCGGTCTCCTTCATGCGCGACTGCGGCCTGTGGGGGCTACTGTGGCCCCCTGCTCGTTCGGCACGCTGCTGTCCTCGACCATCGCCCTGGGTGTCGCGGTGCCGCTGAGCATCGGGTGAGCCCTGTTCATCTCCCACTTCGCCCCGCGCCGCCTGGCCCAGGCCCTGATACATGGTGGACCTCCCGGCCGCGATCCCTCCGTGGTCTTCGGCCTCTGGGGCTTCCTGTGGCTGGTGCCCCTGCTCGACCCTGTCAACACCTGGCTGAGCGACCACCTCGGCTTCATCCCGCTGTTCGCCGACTACAGGCCCCGGCCAAGAACATCACCACCGCCTCGCTGGTCTTGGCCGTCGCGATCCTGCCGATCATCACCGCCACCATCCGCGGATCTTCCTCCAGACGCCCACCGCTCCAGGAGGGAGGCCTCCCTGATCCTGGGCGCCACCCGCTACGAGATGATCCGCAGGCCGTCACTGCCTCTTCCGGCCGCTCCGGCATCATCTCCGCCTCCATCCTGGGGCTCAGACGCGCCCTGGGGAGACCATGGCTGTCCTCATGATCCTCCTCGCCCGGCATGGGTCTGAACCTCCAGTCCTCACAGGCAGCCAGCACCAGACCATCGCCGCCAACATCGCCTCCGCAGTTCCGCAGAGGCCTACGGCCTGAGCGTCAACGTGCTCATCGCCACCGGCCTGGTCCTGTTCATCATCACCTGCGCGGTCAACTCCCCTGGCGCGGTGGATCATCGCGCGCCGCTCCGAGTTCTCAGGAGCCAGCCGACACTGACGCCCACGAACACACCGGCCCACCGAGCCTCCAGCAGCGCGGCTCTCGCAGCCCCTGGGCCACCGGTGCGGCGGTTCAGCCTGGAGGACCGGTGTCCCCGCGCCCAAAGTCCCTCAAGGCCCGCGCTCGCGCGCGCCGAGGCCCCGGCCGCTCCTGTCGACCCGCTGGCCGGACCCGCCGTCCATCGAGGGCGTGCCTCGACCTCCTACCGCCTGCCCGACTGGTTCATCTGGGCGCGCTGGGAGCCGCCTCGTCGTCGTCGGCGGATCGGTCTGCTGGCCGGATGGAGCATCGCCGCCGTCGTCACCCTGACCGCCCTGGTGTGGGTGGTGGGCGCCACCGAAATCGTCTCCTGGGCTGCGCGAGGGCGACCGCTCAGACCCGCAACACCCTGGTGACCTCCTCATCTACCTGTCCTTCGCCGTCGTCATGAGTGCCGCTGGTCTCCTGGTCGTGGATGGTCCTGTCCGCGGCTCGGCCCGCTTCGGCCACGACTTTCCTGACCACAGCTATGCGCGGCGCCGACGCCTCCAACGGCGGCTTTACCACGGCATCGTCGGCACCCTCAGATCACGCGGGATCGCCACCCTCATCTCGGTGCCCCTGGGCTGTTCACCGCCGTCTTCCTCAGTGGAGTACAACGGCGGCTGGATCGCCCAGCCATCACCTTCCTCGTCGACGTCATGACCGGCATCCCTCGATCGTGGCCCGGGGCTGTTCGCCTACTCGATCTTCTCATCGCGGCCGGCCCCCGCTACCAGGCCGGCATCATCGAGACCCGTGGCCTGAGCGTCCTCATGACACCGGTGGTCATCCGCGGGTGGAGGAGATGCTCAGGCTCGTCTCCACTGCTGCGAGGCCTCCTACGCCCTGGGCGTGCCAAGTGGCTCACCATCGTCAAGGTCGTGCTGCGCACCGCGGTGGCCAGCATCACCACCTCCCGTCATGATCGCCATCGCCCGCGTCATCGGTGAGACCGCCCGCTGCTCATCACCGTGGGCCTGACGATCCGCACCACCACCAACCCGCTGGACGGCTCCATGTCCACCCTGCCGGTGCTCGTCTACGACCAGTACTCCCGCGGGGAGGCGCCGCCATGGAGACGAGGGCCTGGGCCGGGGCACTGACTCATCATCCTGGTCATGCTGCTCAAACCCTCGTGCCCTGCCCTCATCTCCAAGTACTTCAGCCCCAAGGGGCGGCCTGGCGCTCAGCCCGCCAGACCACCTCCAGCGCCCGCAGCCCGCAGAGCCCTCAGCTAGTCCACCTCAGGTAAAAGGAACCGACGTGTCCAAGCGCATCGACGTCATCGGCGAGAACATCTACTACGGCGACTTCCTGGCCGTCGAAAGGACGTCAACGTCGTCATCGAGCCCAAGTCCGTCACCGCCCCTCATCGGCCCCTCCGGCTGCGGAAGTCCACCTTCCTGCGCACCCTCAACCGCATGACGAGACCATCCCCGGCGCCCGCGTCGAGGGACGGGTCATCGTCGACGGCGTCAACCCTCTACGGCGGTGTCGACGCCATCCAGGTGCGCCGCGCCATCGGCATGGTCTTCCAGCGAGCCCAACCCGTTCCCCTCACGATGTCCATCGCCGAGAACGTCCTGGCCGGCGTTCGCCTCAACAACTGCCGCATCAGGAAGTCCGACGCCGACGACCTGGTGGAGGCCTCCTGCGCGGGGCCAACCTGTGGGACGAGGTCAAGGATCGCCCTGACCGGCGGCTCTGGGCCTGTCCGGCGGCCAGCAGCAGCGCCTGTGCATCGCCCGAGCCATCGCGGTCAAGCCGCCGTCCTGCTCATGGACGAGGCCCTGCTCCGCCCCTGGACCCCATCTCCACGCTCGCCATCAGAGGACCCTCATCTCCGAGCTCAAGACGGACTACTGATCGTCATCGTCACCCACAACATGCAGCAGGCCTCCGAGTGAGCGACATGACCGGCTTCTTCAACCTGGAGGCCACTGGCAAAGCTGGGCCACCTCGTCGAGTACGACTCCACCGACAAGATCTTCTCCGCCCCAGCCAGCAGGCCACTGAGGACTACATCTCCGGCCGCCTGGCTGAGGGACGAGGAGGGATAGGACGTCGGGCCGGAGAGCGCCAGTCGGCGCGGATGCCGCTCGCGGCGGCTTGAGTTGGAGCCTGCTCCGTCACGGCCCGACGCCGCCCACGAGTCTACAGGTCCGCTCGGCCGTCCCGGCGTCCACCCAGTGAGTCCACCCGGCGGTCGGGGAGTGCCTGCCCTGGCGGTCCGCTCGCCGCTCCCACGCGCCGGTGTGCGCTCACGCGTCCTCGGGGGCGTCCAGACGGTAGCCGACGTTGCGAACCGTGCCGATGAGGTTGTCGTGCTCGGTGCCCGGCTTGGCGCGCAGGCGGGACGGATGGGACGTCCACCGTGCGCGAGCCACCGATGTAGTCCTCGCCCCACACCTCGTGCAGGAGCGCGTCGCGCGTCAGGACCCGGCCCCGGTTGGCGGCCAGGAACTCAGCAGCTCGAACTCCTTGTGGGTCAGGTCCAGGATCGAGCCGCGCAGTCGGGCCGTATGGCGGTGACGTCGATGACGAGGTCGCCCACGTCGATGCGGTCGTCGTCGACCTCGTCCACGACCGGGACATGGGCGCAGCAGCCGCAGCCGGGCCGACAGCTCGGCGGGCTCGGCGCCGGCCATGACGAAGTCGGCCGCGCCCCAGTCGATCTGGCACCGCGGCGGCGCTCCTCCTCCACGATGAGGATGATGGGCGGGCGAGTCCATGGGGCCGGTGAAGAGCGGCACAGAGCGCGGGCGCGTCAGAGTCCCCAGCGCGTCGATCATGACGACGTCGGCGCTGTCCACCTCCCGCGTAGGAGGAGGGGATCGGGGAGGCACTCCACCTGGGAGTCGAGGAAGGACGCTCGCCGGCAGGACGTCGGTGGCGTCACTCTCACGAGTGAACATGATGATCCGCATGGCTGCTCCTTCGCGGCTCGACCTGGACTCGCCGGCGCGACGACCTGAGCAGCGGCGATACTGGCGGGGTCAAGTCAGCCACACCTCGTCGCAGGCTAAATCTTCTGAGGCGATGACCGACCGGATACTGACCATCCGGGAGGACGGCTGGAGTGGGGCCGCTGCGGCCGTCCGGGTGTGCGACGATGCGTGCTGTGACTACCCACCACCGACGAGCCCAGCCGGCTGCGCGCGCCCGTGGAGCCTCTCGTGCCTCCGCGATGACTCCCGTGCCGCACGCCGTTCCGACGGCCGCCGGCGGCGTCGGCGGACTGGGCCAGCGTCATCGGGGCGAGCGACTCCAGTGCGCCTCGGCCAGGCCGACCGGAAAGCGGGCCCCCAGCACCGCGACGCTCGACGGGGCCCCGACGGGGTCGCCGGTCGAGTCGACTCGGGGAACTGCCGGTGCTCCGGCGACGGCCCGCTCGGCGGACTTCGGTGGACACCCTGCGACCTCGCTGAGGACCTGGGCTACGCCACCCGCCGCGCCTCCAACCGCCCCAAGGAGCCGGGCCTGGTGGACCCGGCCTGGACCCGGCTCGCCTTTCGCGGGGCGTCGTGCCTCTGCTGCTGGCGGTCGGCTCGGTGCTGCCCGGCTGGGTGAGGCTGGCCCTCGTGGCCGCCCTCGTGCCCGCCGCCGCGCAGGGCTGGCCCGCGCTCGTGCGCGCCCGGCACGACCTGGGCGGCACGGTCGTCAGTGACGATCTGCGGGCTGTCGGCCGCCGCCAGCGTCTCACCTCCTCGGTGACATGAGTGAGCCGGCCTGGTCATGGCCTTCTCGATCCTGGTGAGCCTTCGTCGGCCAGAGATGCTGCGGCGCGACGGCCGCACAACCCTGGTCGAGGACCTGTCCGCAACGGTCTGCCGGCTGCCTCGTGGCGGTCTCCGGCTCGGCCTGGTGCGCCCTGAGCCGGGCCTGGCCGATCCGGCCATCGTCGTACCACCCTGTCTGGCGCTGTTCGTCGGCGCAGTCCTGACCGTCCTCAACGTGCGCGCCCGGATGCTGGAAGCCCTCACCGTCACGGTTCTGCTCACTCGCCGGCGGTGCCGGCTACGTGCTGGCCTCGGCCGGCTTCTTCGGCCTGTCACATCAGCGCGAGCAGCGGCGCTGCAAAGCGCCGTGGCCCTGCGTCGGCCGTCGGCTTCGTGGCGGGGTCCTCATGGCCGCCGGCAACCACGTGTCCTGTGGACCCACCGGTGGGTGCCCGGCGGCGTGCGGCTGTGGCCTCCGCGCTCGTGCCGATCCTGTCGGTCGGCGTGCCGGTCTACGCTAATCGCCCGCCTCCTGGGCGGTTTCGCCGGCTGAGCAGGCCCGGCAGGGCGGCGCGCGTGAAGCGGGCAGGGGTGACGTCGTACGCTGCGGGCATACATTCACGCCCTGACGACCCTGCCCCCGAGTTTCACTGCTGGCCTGGCTGGCCGGCACCTGGCGCGGCTACGGCATCCCTCACCTACGGCGAGACCGTACCCGAGCAGGCCGTCTACCAGAGATGACCTTCGACCACGACGGCGGCACCTACCTGCGCCAGACCACCACCATCTGGACGGTCGACGCCACCCGCTCCAAGAACCTCGACTTCGAGATGCCTGGCTCCAGGCGCCTCCTCCTGGCTCCCGCTCAGATCTGGTCCACTGAGCACTGCCACTGGCGGCCCGTCGGCCAGGAGCAGCCCGACGTGCGCGACGGTGCCGGGGACCACCGGAGGCCGCCGATGCCCTCCGATGCTGAGAGCCTGGCGGCCCGCTCATCCCCGTCACCCGGCTCGAGCTCGTCTCGCTGATCCCGCCGGTCACGTCGGCGTCTGGGAGGCTGGATCCAGGGCCGCGCGCCCAGGTCGGCACCCAGGGCGTGGGCCGTGCCCGCACGGCCGTCCCGGGTGGAGGAGATGACCCGCATGATCGGGCCTGTGGGCGGCGACCTCATGTGGACCCAGGACACTGGCTGCCTCGGCCAGAGCGAGGACCACCTACGCCTCCGGCCGTCTCGGCCGAGAGCTGACGACGTGGACGACCCGCCGCCCAGCCCGGCTCAGCCTCGACCCGCTGAGCCGACCGCGGACATCGGCTCTCCGCACCCGCCTCCGACGCGCGCGCCGAGCCGACTGCCTGATGCGCCCTCCCACTGCTGACTGGCCCCGGCGCCGTCGCCTCCCGCCCGGACGACCCCGACCAGGCCGTCCCCGCCCATCGGCGACCCCGGCCGCGAGCAGGCCGCTCCTGGCCGAGGGCGCGCGCGTGCCTGCGCCCTGGCTCGCGACGTCGTCACCGTCACCGGTCCCGGACCGCCTGAGCCTGGCTGACCACTGTCCAGCCAGGTGCTCACCACCCTGGAGCTCGGGCGACGGCGGCGCGGGAGACGCTGCCCTCGACGCCCAGGGGCACATCATCCACGCGCCATGCGCCCTCGACTGATGCCGTACGCTCCCGGCTCGCCGCCGGAGGCCGGCAACGGCGCAGGACACTGGGCGACTCCTCGACCCATGCGCTTCATGCTGCGCGTCGAGGTGAGCGAGGGCCTGACGTCATGGCGCTGGGCGCCCTCGGGAGGGAGGCGCTCGAGGCCTGGCCCAGGCGGCGCGTGACACGGCGCCGGACCTGCCGACCGATCTCCGAGGCCCCCGCCACCTCCCAGGCCGACGCCGCCCAGACCGGCGCTGAGCCTCAGGGCTCCGCTCATCGGCCTGTGGCGCGACCCCGTGGCCGGGCGTCGTCGAGGGCGGCAATGAGCTACGACGTCGGAGAGACCGACCGCATCCCGAGCCAGGGGGTACCGGGGCGGTCACGTCCTGGTGCCCGCCCGGAGCGTAATGCTGTGGTGGAGGCCTTCCTCGCCGCCGGGGAGGGGCGGCGCCTGGCCGGCGCCCCGGCCTGGGGAGGCCCTGCGATTGAGGCCGGCCGCACCCGCCACGCCCGCGAGGCCGACGCCCGCCGCCATCCCACGAGCCTGGACTGGCTGCCGCACGGCCGTGCACCCGACGAAGGGCTGCCACCTGGCCAGGGGACGATCAGCGCGCCTCGGCCTCCGTCGGCCCCCGCGCCGCCTCACCCGTGCTTCAGACTCGACGGCCCTCGTCGGCGACCCGCTGACCCGACGACCGTGCGCATGAGCGGACCGCGGGCGCCCGTGACCTCTGTGGCGCGCCACCACGGCCTCGGCTCCACTCGCCCTGGCCCTGCTGCGCCGCGCCCGTGCCTGTGGGCGGAGCAGCCTGACCGTGCGAGGTCACCGAGGGTCGATGGAGTCCACCGGTGAGACCGTCCCCGTCGGCCGGGCCGACGCCGTCCAGGAGGTACTCGCGTCTCTGAGGGCGCGCTTGCAGGCCAGCCCGTCCGGAGCGCGGCGCCCGACGACTGCGCAAAGGGGCCTGCGAGCTCTGAGGAGGTCCGGTCGAGGCGTCCGGTCCAGGGCGCCCGGGGCACGGCCGCCGGGCACGAGGAACCAACTGTTCTCGCTGGGCGTGGCCGTCTCACTCGGATCGTTGACCGGCGACCGGTAGCCTGGGGCCGCGTGAGCGTCTCTACTCATCTGTCATTCTTTCTCTCCAGGGCGGTCATCAGGGTGGGAGCCTGGACTCGCCGCCCAGGCCGTCAAATCCCCATCGCTCGCGATCTGGGCGCTGGTCGACTCCCTGATGCGGCCGGCGGAGTACTCGCCGCCGTGGCAGGCAAGAGCACCCGCGGTTCTGGAACGTGGTCAACGCGGCGGGCACGGCGGTTGTCGGCTCTCGGCGCCGCCTCGATGTTCGGCCTGCTGGGTGTTGTGGCCAGTGCCGTCTACCTGGTGGACGTGCGCGCCCTGCAGGCGCTGGCGCCAATGGTGCGTTCCTCGATCCGCATCCGGGCGGGCCTCTCAGCGTCGGCCGGGGCGCGGCGGGCGCGGCCCGCGTGACTGGAGCGCTGGTCGCTGATGCGCGGTTATTCAGCGGGTCAACCGGGCGGCTGTCGGGTCGACGGCGAGCGATCGGCGAGATCACCCGGCCCGGCCTCATGGTCCTCGTGGGGCCACGCACGACGACGGCCCCACGCAGGTGGCCACGGTCGCCCGCAAGATCGCGGACCTGCGGCTCCTGGAGGACAGGCTCTCAGTGACCGACGCCGGAGCACCCGTGCTCGTCGTCTCCCAGTTCACCCTGTACGCCGATACCCGCAAGGGCCGGCGCCCCACCTGGAACAAAGCGGCCCCGGCGAGGTGGCCGAGCCCCTGGTGGAGGCCGTGGCCGAGGACCTGCGCGGACGCGGCCTGGAGGTGGCCACCGGCCGCTTCGGGCCGACATGAAGATCGACATGGAG